>Ga0335078_10000146_pt1 | contig 119380 bp, 99 predicted proteins | sample Lox_Sample_32_FD_206711 | JGI IMG/M metagenome (GOLD analysis project Ga0335078, IMG submission 206711) | Soil microbial communities from Loxahatchee National Wildlife Refuge, Florida, United States - Lox_Sample_3.2 | ecosystem: Environmental > Terrestrial > Soil > Wetlands | place: USA... | reverse complement strand
CGCTCCGCACCCCGGGAAAACGGGTGCAGAGGTCTCGATTTACGAATCATACCGCAATTCTCGCCCGCCGCGTAAATCGTAAATCGAAAATGATGCTGAGCCTCGTTACCTCGGCTGCTACAAAATTCGTTCCAGCCATTACCCCTCATCCGCGGGACGGAATTGCCGCCGGCGGTGTCGCCGGCTTTTTCACCGCGGCCTCCGGCTGGTTGATGAGATGGCCCTTCAATTCAGCGTAGAGGGACTGCGCCAGGCCGGATTTTGCGAAACCAATCGTCCGGGCGCCGCGGATGCCAAAAAATTTTTCCAGGGCCGCGCCGGTGTAATGTTGCACGACCGGATAATGTTTGAAATCGGCGAGGACCTCCGTCCGGCTGCTGTCCGCAATATCGGTGGTGATCAGGACGAAATGCAGCCGGCCCTTGCTGTGGCGCAAGGTGTCCCGCCCGATGATCAGGATGCGCGACTTCAGGACGAATGGAAACAGCCGCTCCACCGGACGGACCGAAACTTTATCGCTCATCACGCTTCTTTCACCCTGAGTTTGTGGCCGTTGACGATGGCGCGTTTCAATTTGGCAATGATGGCATTGGCGTGTTCGGAGGCGACGTCCACAAACAGGTGCCGTTCGCGAATGTCCACCGTGCCGACCACTTTTCCCGGCAGGCCGGTTTCGCCGGCGATGAGGTTGACGACATCAATCGGCGCGGTGTCCGTCATTGCGCCGAGGTTCATCCACAGGCGCGTCTGGTTGGCCGGCGTCGCCCGGCTCGCCCTGGGTTTGGCCAGCCAGGGCTCCTTCCGTTCGGGAACCGGCCGGGCCGGATTCTTTTCGCGTGGCGGCAACGGCGCGATTTTGGACACGGCCGCACTCCCGGAGGGTCGGGTGCCATGCTCGCCCGACTTTTCTTCGGGTGCCAATGGGCCGGGGCGTTGCGGAATTCTATCCTCCGACCGAGGCGATGGCGCCGGTTTAACCGGAGCATGAGTTTCGCCGGGCACTGCCGGCTTGACGGGCCGGGCCGGCGGGCTGGAACTGGTGAACTTCGGCCGGACCGGTCGGTCTTCGTGACGCGGCGCCTTCACCGCCGGCGCGGCGTCCCCGCCCTGAATTTGATGCAACAACGCGGCCGCGATGTCGGTGGAGGCGAAGCCTTCTTCCAGCAGGACTTCAATGAGCGGGTCCTGTTTTTTGAATTCGCCGCCGATGAGCGTGGCACGCAGTTTGTCGAGAAACACGTTCGCGCGCGCCTCATGGACTTCGTTCACCGTGGGGACCCGGCCGCGCTGGATCCGCATGTTGGTGTAGCGCTCGATGTTGCGGATTTGAAAGACCTCGCGTCCGGCCGCGAACGAAATCGCCCGGCCGCTGCGCCCTTTGCGCCCCGTGCGCCCGATGCGATGGACGTAATCCTCGCCGTCGTAGGGCAGGTCGTAATTGAACACCACCTCCACGTCGTCCACGTCGATGCCGCGGGCGGCGACGTCGGTGGCGACGAGAAATTCGAGGCCGGACCTGCGGAATTTGTTCATCACCCGGTCGCGCATCACCTGCGTCATGTCGCCGTGCAGGCGGTCGGCGGAATAACCCTGCGCGTTCAGGTGGTCCACCAGGTCGTCCACCATGCGCTTGGTATTGCAGAAGATGATGCCGAGCTTCAGGTCGTGGAGATCAATCAGCCGGGTGAGCAGCTCGATTTTGTAGCGGCGGTCCACCTCGTAATAAACCTGTTCGACGGTCGGCACGGTCTTCGCCGTCTGCTCGATGCGCACCTGCTGCGGGTTGCGCGTATATTTCTCGATCAACTGCTGGATGGGCCTTGGAATGGTCGCGGAAAAAACCACCGTCTGGCGTTCCTTCGGCGTGGCCTGGAGGATCAGTTCGATGTCGTCGCGAAAACCCATGTTGAGCATCACGTCCACCTCGTCGAGGATGACCGTTCTCACCGTTTCGAGCCGCAAGGTGCCGCGCCGCATGTGGTCCATGATGCGGCCGGGGGTGCCGATGACGATTTGCGCGCCCTGTTTGAGTCCCGAGAACTGGCGTTCATAGGATTGGCCCCCGTAAATCGGCAGCGCGGTGATGCCGCGTTTGAAGAACGCGAGCTTGTGGACCTCCTCCGACACTTGCACGGCCAGTTCGCGGGTCGGGCAAAGGATGAGCACCTGCACCGCCCGCAGGCCGGAGTCGGTTTTCTCAATGGCGGGAATGGCGAAGGCGGCGGTCTTGCCGGAGCCGGTCTGGGATTGCCCGACCACGTCGTGGCCCTGCAGCAGGACCGGAATGGCCACGGCCTGGATGGGTGCGGCCTGCTCAAAACCCAGTTTATCAACGGCTTTCAACAGTTCGGCGGAAAGGCCCAACTCGGAAAATAATTTTGGTGTCATGCAATAACGTCTGGTCAACCACGAACAGCCTAGCACGGCGATCGGCACAACGAGAGCTAAATCTTGGTAGTGGCGCGTTCGGGTGGGGCGAGGCTCCTGACGGGCCGTTGGCATCATGCTTTGCAGGCCAAAACCGGCTCGCGTGGACGCTCGCCCCACCGGAACGGCTAAACGGTACCGTCACCCGCTTCGATTGCCGCTTGTTCCGGCGCGATTTTCTGATAGATTCTCCGTCTTTGTGAGCATAGCCAGAGAAATCCAGAAACGGCGCACGTTCGCGATCATTTCGCATCCGGACGCGGGCAAGACCACGCTGACGGAGAAGCTGCTGCTGTACGGCGGCGCGGTCCAGCTTGCCGGGTCGGTGACCGCCCGCAAAAACCAGCGCGCCACCACCTCCGACTGGATGGAACTGGAAAAAAAACGCGGCATCTCCATCAGCTCGACCGTGTTGCAGTTCGACTACAACGGCTATCGCATCAACCTGCTCGACACGCCGGGGCACAAGGATTTTTCCGAGGACACCTACCGCGTGCTCACCGCGGTGGATTCGGTGGTGATGGTGATCGATTCGGCCAAGGGCATTGAACCACAGACCCGCAAGCTGTTCGAGGTCTGCCGCCAGCGCGGCGTGCCGATTTTCACCTTCATGAACAAGTGCGATCGGCCGATGAAAAATCCGCTCGAGCTGCTGGACGAGCTGGAGCGCGTGCTGGGCATCGGCGCTTTTCCGGTGAACTGGCCGATTGGCAACGGTTTTGAATTCCAGGGCGTGTTCGACCGGCAAACGAAGCTTATGCACCTGTTCGAGCGCACCGCCGGCGGACAGTTCCAGGCGCCGGTCGAGATCGGCGGCCTTGACGATCCGCTCGTCCGAGAGCGGTTGGACGACGCCACGTATCGGCAGACGGTCGAGGAACTGGAAATGCTTGAACACGCCGGGCACGATTGGGACGCCACGGCCGTGCTGACGGAAAAGACCACGCCGGTGTTCTTCGGCAGCGCCAGCAACAATTTTGGCGTGCAGCTGCTGCTCGACGGTTTCCTGAAACATTCGCCGGCGCCCAAACCGCGCCGGATCGGCGGCCTCGAGATTTCACCGGAGCATCCGCACTTTTCCGGGTTCATTTTCAAGATCCAGGCCAACATGGACCCGAAACACCGCGACCGCATCGCTTTCGTCCGGATTTGTTCCGGCAAATTCGAACGCGACATGACGGTGCACCATTCGCGGTCGCAAAAGAAGGTGCGCCTTTCCAGCTCGCACAAACTGTTCGGCAACGAACGGGAAACCGTGGACGAGGCGTATCCCGGCGACGTCATCGGGCTCGTCGGCCACGACGGGTTCGGCATCGGCGACACGCTCACGACCGATCCGAAAATTCTTTACCAGGAGATCCCGCGGTTCACGCCGGAAGCCTTCAGCTACCTGCACAATCCGAACACGGCCCGGTTCAAACAATTCCGGCAGGGCCTGGAGCAACTGATGCAGGAGGGCGTCATCCAGGCGCTTTACCTGCGCCATTCCTCGATCAAAACACCGTTGCTGGCGGCGGTCGGCCCGCTGCAGTTCGAGGTGGTCCAATTCCGCCTGGAAAGCGAATACGGCGCCGCCTCGCGCCTGGAAGCGGCGCCGTGGACGGTGGTGCGCTGGTTGCCGTTGGATTTCAAGGAAGCGGACCTTGATACGATCTCGCTGCCGACCGACGCGCGGCTGGCGTACGACATGGGCAAAAACCCCGTGGTCTTGTTCAACAACGAATGGTCGGCGAATTATTTCACCGCCACCAATCCGCGCGTGCCGTTGTCCCCGCTGCCGGTGCAGACGGTCCGGGAGCAGAATTGAATCAATTTGCCGGTGCGGCCGCCGGCAGCGGTTCAACATACACGTTCCGGAATTCCACCAGCTTGCCTTCCGCCTGCAACCCGATCGCACCCGATTCGATTGAGGAACCGGTGATTTCATTTTCCAGAACGCCGTTCACCCGCAGCGTCACGGTGTTGCTGTGGCAGAGGATGTCGTAACTGTTCCATTCGCCGGCGGGTTTTTCGGCGCCCGGCGTGCGGCGCGGCACGCTTTTGGGATTGGCCGCCGTCAATTCCTGAACCGTCGAGCCGCCGTTGCAGCGGATTTCTCCCGCGCTCCCCGCCAGCAGCTGCGCTTCCAGGCACAGCGGCCAGACCTTGTCCGGCGGGTTGACGTGAAGGAACACGCCGCTGTTGCCCGGACCGGCCGGCCAGCGCCACTCGACGTGCAGCCGGTAATCGCGCCAGGCCTGCAGCGTGCGGGTGTAACCGTTGGGTTTGCCCAGACACACGATGACGCCGTTGGTCACCGACCAGATTGCCGCGGGATCCGCATTGGTGTTTTTGGAGGCGAATGTCCAGCCGGCAAAATCCTTGCCGTTGAACAGTTCAACGCGTTGCGTCGGGGCAATGGCCGGTTGCGCCGCCAGGGCGGTGGCGGTTAGCACCAGCATTGACGTGGCAAACAACCGGACAAATTTGGAAACAGGTGTCATCGGCGTAAGACTGCCGATCGGCGAATTCCGGGGCAAGCCCGGAAGCGCCTCTCGATTTTGTGGGGCGGACAGTCCGGTCTGCCGGTTTTCCAGGTTTTCAAGCGAGGGAAGCGTGCCCCACAGTGTCTGTTCACAGTAAAGACAGTTGCTCCGCTGCTGTTCCTGCGGCAAACTTTTGGGATATGAGCGGAGTTGGCGCTCCCGGCGGATCTTTACGGCTCAGCGGCCCCGAACTGCGGCGCTTGAGCCTGGTCCTGGCATTGTCGCTCGCCCTGCACTTGCTGGGCTGGGGCGGCTATGCCGCGGGCGAGAAATTCGGCTGGTGGCGGCAATGGCACTGGCCGAAATGGTTGCCGCGACTGGTCGCCGTGAAAATCAAACCGCCGGAACCTCAACCCGAACAACCCCTGGTGTTCATGGATGTGACCCAGCCGTCAACGGAGGCGCCCAAAAACACCCCCTATTATTCCAGCCAGAATTCCCGCGCCGCCGATACGACCCGGGGCGACAAAGCCGTTCCGCAATTGAATGGCAAACAGACCGAAGTGGTCAAAACTGAAACTGTGCCCCGCCCGGATTTCAATAAATTCCAACCGTCGCCGCCATCTCCACCATCACCGCCACCCGAGGCGAAACCGCTGCCGGTGACCAAACCCGGCGATTTGACCCTGGGAAAACTGCAGCCGACCCCGCCGCAGGATCAGCAGCGTCCACGCACCCTCAAGCAGGCCCGCGAGCAACAGTCGCACCGGTTGCCGGGCGTGGAAATGAAACAGGACGGCGGCGTGGAACGCCTGGCACTGGCGCCGTCTTTCGATGTCAAAGCCACGGCCTTCGGCGCCTATGACGCCGCCGTGGTGGAGGCGGTGACGCAACGCTGGTACGATTTGCTGGACAGCCAGCAGTTTGCCATGGACCGCAGCGGCCGGGTCACGTTGCGATTTCACTTGAATTACGACGGCACCATCACCGATATGACTGTTTTGCAAAATACGGTCGGCGACCTGCTCGGTTATGTCTGTCAAAAAGCGATTCAGGACCCCGCACCCTATGCGGCGTGGCCCAGCGACATGCGCCGGGAAATCGGAGCGAATTATCGCGAAATTACATTTACGTTTTACTACTATTGAAGCCGGCGGCGGCAAACGGAGACCATTATGGAAATACTGATCTACATCCTGCTCGGCCTGACTTCGGTGATCGGGTTTGCGTTCATCGTGGAACGGGCGCTGACGTTGCGCTGGGGCCGGGTTGTGCCGGCGAAAATCACCAAGGCGCTCGCCGCCTGCAAAACGCGCGACGACGTCCGGGTGCTCCGCCAGGCGTGCACCCAGAAATCATCGCCGCTGGGGCGCCTCCTGTTGCTGGCGGCCGACCATCTGGACTGGCCGAAAGCGGACAACGAGGATTCGTTACAGACCGCCGCGCGGCAGGAAATTGTCCGGCTCGAACGCGGCCTGGTTGTGCTCGAAATCATCGTCGGCGTCGCTCCGTTGCTGGGCCTGGTCGGCACCATTGCGGGCATGATGACGGTGTTCGGCAACCTTGGCGAAACGGGCCTGAACGACGCGGCCAAGCTGGCTCAGGGCATTGCCCTGATTTTACGGGCCACGCTGGCCGGCCTGCTCATCGCCATCCCGTCGCTGATTGCCTGGAGCTATTTCAGCAAAAAAGTCGAAGTGTTCGCCGTGGAAATGGAAACCCTGTGCGACGATTTTCTCCGGCGACAATACCGGGAATTCGGAGCCGCTTCATCGGCGCCCCCCCACCTGACGGAGGCCGGAAAAAAATAAATGCGCTTCTTCGTCCATAAACGCCGCAACACGCCGACCGTCATTATCGTGGCCCTGGTGGACGTGCTTATCGTGCTCCTGATCTTTCTCATGGTGACGACCACCTTCAAGCAACAGTCCACGCTGAAACTCAAACTGCCGGAATCATCCCAGGCCCAGCAATCGGGCGCCACAAACAACCCGCCGCTGGTGGTGAGCATCGACACCAATGGGGTTTATTACGTGGACAAACAGTCGAAGACATTCGATCAGTTGAAGGCCGAACTGCTGGCGCAGGCGGCGAAAAATCCGGACCTCGTCCTGGCGATCAACGCCGACGAAAAGGCGCCCTGGGGAAACGTTGTGAAAGTGCGGGATGCCGCCGCCGCCGCGAAAATTAAATCGTTGGTGGCCTACACCAAAGAGACCAAGCCCTGATCCGCCACCGGCTTCCGGTGCCGCCGTTCAATTGGATTTCTTCCGGATATAAACCACCTGCATCGGCGGCGAAGCCGGATAGGTGGCCAGCAGGTCGGCAATGCGCATGATCATCCAGGGCTGGCGATAATTGCTGCCGTTTTTGGTGAAGACAAGATCGTCGGCAAGAAACACCGCGGAATGCTTGACCTCCTGCCGGCTGTTCAGCAGCAGAACGATGTCGCCGTAACGCGACGGCTCGGCAATCTGGTAGTAATTCTCATTGATATATTTCAAAGCATAGTCCGGATTGTTGAACCGGTTATCCGGCGTTTCGTTGCTGAAATTGAAAGTCGTCCAATGGCAATCCTTGACCGTATCCCCCGGGACGGACGGCAGTGGAAAGGTGTAGAGACGATCGCGCGCAAACGGCGGCAGCAAAAAAATCAAATTGATGCTGCCGCCTTCCGGCAACGCTTTGAGGGCTTCCATCAGGGGGCGAATATCGGTGAACCGGACATTGGGAACGTTGCCCCAATAGTAGGCCAGTTTGTCAATGTCCGTGTCGGGCCGGATAAACAGTCCGGCCAGTACGGCCGATTGGCGCGACAACGCGCGCGTCATGGCCACCCGCCGTTCCAGTGTCGGAATCCCCGCCAACAGGGCTTCGTAATCGCTGAGCTGACCGGACCCGCCGCTGGTATAAATCAGTTTTTTCAGCAACGCCACATCGTCGGGATGCAACGTGGCGTCGGCGTAGATGGAATCGATTTTGTGCCCGGGATAAATGAACGGGTAATCGATGTAGAGATTGATGCCCAGACCGGACAGCCCGGCGTACAGTTTCTGACGGGTCGCCGCATTGAGGGAAACCAGAAATGATTCCGACGGCCGGAGAACCGTGTCGGAGCCGGTTTGGCTGACGTTGGCCGGGGCCAACGCGTCGGTGATTTGGGCCGGGGAAAGTCCGTTCCTGGCCAGTAACAGTTTTACGGCGTCGATCGACTGTCCCTTGAAAATCCAGGTCTCCACCGGCGGATGGTTCACCTCATCGGTCAGGTATTCCGTCGGCCGTTCCAGCTCGATGTCGCGCGTGCGCAAATCGCCCCAGGGGCCGACGTGGCCGGAAAGGCTGGCGTCCCGGCGGTCCAACGTGAAGCTGTCCCGCAGTTCGGCCGGATGCCCGGCCGCCAGTTTATCGGTGATTAAGGATGAACCGGCCAACAGCGCCACGCTGAAAACCACCAGCCCGGCCAGCGAAAATTGGAAAATATTCGCGGCTTTGCCCGACTCCCGTTCCCTGGTTTTGCTCATGCGCACCATATCGTTTTGGACGGCTTCCATCCGGGAAAAGTTTCAGTCTCTCAATTCTTTGTAACTTGTAACTGGAAGGTTACTTGGCCTGAAGCCGGACGTAAAGCGGATCCGGCGGCCGTTCGAACCGGTCATCCATTCACTTTTTCACCGGAGACCGGGCGTCGCCAGGACCAGGCAAGGAAGACGAGGCTGCCCGCCAGGGTGACCAGGGAAATGGCGGCGCCCAGATAAAACCGCTGATCCGCGTAGACCAGTCGGACCCGATGCTGTCCGGCCGGGAGGGCGAAGGCCTGGAAAGCGAAATTGGCCGGCCACACCCGTGCGGGCTGATCGTCCACATAGGCGTGCCAGGCGGGATAATAGATCTGCGCCGCCACCAGCAGTGTCGGGCTTGCGGCTTCGACCTGCGCTTCGATCCGCCCGGCGGCATACTTCGGCGCCGAAATGGTTACAACAACCGGATTTCCGGCGGCGATGGACCCTTTGGCTTCCACCGGCAGACAGACCTCGCGGCGGGGATTGAAATCCGCATTGGTAAACGCCTGCACCCCGCCAAGGTCGTCGGTAAAGACCGGTTGTTGCCCGCCGGTCAACAGCGGCATGCCGCCGGAGCGCGCCGTCCATTCGCAACGATTGGTCAGGACCGTGAGCGTTTCGGAAACCCCGATGAAATCCAGCAGGGTATCGGGAGTATCGTTGCCGTAATAGTTGTAGAACAGAGCGGCAAACCGGCTCAGGTAGAGCGGAAAGAAACCGTTGCAGTTCGGAATTCCATCCAGCAGGTTGCAATCGCCGGCCAGCAAGAATCGCCGGCCAAGGTAGTCGGCAGCGACATCGGGGAGAAAGACATGGCCGAAGGCGAAACTGGTATCGAAAGGAACCAGCGCCCGGCCTTCACCCCACTTCGGCGCCGGCAGAGTCCGCGACAGGCCGGGCTGGTAAATGGTCCGGTTCACCGTTTGAGGCCGGGGCGCCTGCAAAAACAAATCCAGCCAGACCAGCAACAACAGAACCAGTTGTCCGTATCGGCGCATTTTGGGCGTCTTAATCCGTTTAATCAGCCACCAGCCGCCAAAAATCGCCGTAAAAAAAACCGCCCGCGCCACGCCGTTCCACAGAATAAAAGTCCGGTCGCTGCCGGCCGGCTGCGACCGCCAGTGCCAGATCAGAATTCCCAGAATCAATCCCACCACGACAAAGCCGAGCCCTGCCCAGCCGGTCAGCCGCCGGTTCGGCCTGGTCCCGGCGTCCTGCGATTGCGCGGCCAGGCCGAAGGCAGCCAACAGGGGCAGCACGAATACCGGCAGGATTACAAATTTGATGGGAAAACGCATCAGGCCGATGGCATGGATATGTCGGGCCAGCCAGCGATAGACCGGCGTCGCTTCACCCAGGGCCAGGATGAAAAAAAATCCCGCAACGCCCGCCGGCAACCAGACCCGGGCCGATCGCACCTGCCACAACGCGACCAGCGCCAGCGCCACCGTGGCCACGCCGACATAGTACGAATTGATCCACGACTGGCCGTCCTGCAGGAACATGCCCTGGAAGGAATGGCAATGAAACAGCGGCACAAAAAAATTGGCCCACCCGCTGGTCGGCATGGGCCAGAGTGCCGCGGTGATGTTTTGCTGGCGCCGCGAGAAGTCCAGCAGTTCGAAAAACGGCAACAGCTGCGCCGCCGACAGGCCGGTGATCAACAGCACGATCAGGCCGCCGCGACGGAACCGTGTGCCGCGAAGATCGCTTTCCTGAAGCGTGTCGAACGCGATGGAGACGCCGAGCCAACACCAGGTCAGGAGCACGGCTTCAGTGCCGCCGGACAACATTTGCAGGGTACCGGCCAGCGCGGCGATCACGAGCATCCGGCCGCCTTCCCGCACGGCGCGCCCGGTCAGCCATACCACCCAGGGCATCCAACCCAATCCGGCGACCGTCGCCGGCCAAATCAGGCTGTTGAGCATAAGTCCGCTGAAGGCGAAAACGATTCCGGCCAGGGCGGCGGCCACCGGATTTTGCGTCCAATGACGCGCGAGAAAGTACATTCCCAGGCCGCCCCAGAACAGGTGCAGCACGCAAAACACGCCCAACGACCAGGACAAGGGCAGCAGCAGATAAAACAGCGCCGGCGGATACAGCACCTGGGTGTTCCATTGGGCCAGGAACGGCGTCCCGCAATTGTTCAACGGGTCCCAGAGCGGCAGTTGACCGTGCCGGAAACTGTCCTGCAGATGATACGCGAGCGGGTAGGAAAACAGCCCGAAATCCCGGTAAACAAATGTTTGCAGCCCGAAGAAAATCTGTGGATACGACACCAGCGTCAGCACCGCCAGCAGAGCGGCAAACCGGCCCGGCGTGAGCCAGGCATCATGGTCCGCCCCGTCCGTTCCGGCATCCGGCGTCGTGAAAAACGGCATCGGCAACACTATGCGAAAACCAATTCCCAGCCCAAGTCAAAAAACTGCGAATCGAGCCGACGCACAACCCTGAAACAGGCTGTCGACCCTCGGCTTTCGGCCTTCGACCGCTATTTCAGCAATTCTTCCGCAATCAGCACGGCATTGAGCGCCGCGCCGCGCAGGAGCTGGTCGCCGCTGACCCAGAAACACAGGCCGTTGTCCAGCGCGCAGTCGAGGCGGACGCGGCCGACTTCGCAATTGTCCTTCTCCGAGGTGAACAGCGGCATCGGATATTTCTTGTTGTCGGGCTCGTCGACCACGTCCAGGCCGGGCGCCTTTCTGAGGACAGTGCGCGCGGCGTCGACGGTCACCGGCTTTTCGAATTCGGCGCTGACGGCGATGGAATGCGAGCGATAGACCGGCACGCGCACGCAGGTCACGCTGGCGCGGAACGCCGGATGATGCATGATCTTGCGGCCTTCGTTTTCCATCTTCATCTCTTCCTTGGTGTAGCCGGTCGGCAGGAAGGAATCCACCTGCGGCAGGACATTGAAGGCGATCTGGTGCGGGTACACCTCTTTCGTGACCGGCCGGTGCGAGACAATTTCGCCGACCTGCCGTTTCAATTCTTCAATCGCCTTGGCGCCGGTGCCCGAAACGGCCTGGTAGCTGGAGGCGAAAATCCGTTTCACGCCGAACGCCTGGTGCAGCGGGTACAGCGCCATGAGCGTGATGGCGGTGGTGCAATTCGGATTGGCGATGATGCCCTTGTGTTTTTTGACATCGGCGGCGTTGATTTCGGGAATCACCAGGGGGACGGTGTCATCCATGCGGAAGGCGCTGGAATTGTCCACCACCACGCAGCCGGCTTTGGCCGCGATCGGCGCGTATTCCCTGGAAATGCTGCCGCCGGCGCTGAACAGCGCGATGTCGATGCCCGGGAATGAATCCTTCGTCAACTCGGTGACGGTGACCTCGGTGCCGCGAAATTTGAGTTTTTTGCCCGCCGACCGCGCCGAAGCGAGCAGGGTCAGCTGGCTCACCGGAAAATTTCTTTTTTCCAGCGTCTTGATCATTTCGATACCGACGGCGCCGGTGGCGCCGACGACGGCCACGTGCGGATTTCGATTCATAAAAGCGGCGAATTATACCCGAAATTCCCTTCACGTCAACGGCGTCGATGGCGTTGTGCATAAAATTATTTGCTTTCTGATTGACCGGAGTTGGTCCGTATGACGAAATAATTGTCTATAGTTTTTTGAGATGCCTAAAGTTTCAATCAGAAATGGAAATGGCCCGCGAGCGGGCACAACGAAGTACGATGCCCACCACAAGGTGCTGTCGCAAACCTACGGCGCCTTCGCCGATTTACGCCGGGAACTTTCGGATTCCAAAGCGACCGTCAACGAGCGCGAAGACCTGCTGAAAAGCTTCGCGACCTGCCCCGATTCCCAGCGTTCGTGGCTGCTGCTGGAGGATTATTTCGAGCGGCTCTCGCTGTCGCGGAAGGATTTTCCCGACACGCAATGGTGGCCGCGACTGTTGAACGCCCAGGGCCGGGCGCGCCTGGAGGAATTGGCCTTTCTCTTCCTGCGCGCCAAACGCTCGGTGCCGCCGGAACTGCAGGCCTACGCCAGCCTCGACCGCTTTGCGCGCGCCGAGGAGGCGGAACAGGAACAAAGCTTGGTCAAGGAACTCGAAAACTGGCTCTCGCCGCCGGCGTTGCCGCTGCTGGATACCCCCCGCGCCACCCTGCGCGTCGTCTGCCGCGTGCAGCCGGACGAAGTCGAGCCGTCCCGGCACCGCCTCGCCGTGCAGTTTCTGCTGCTGCGGCCCCGCACCGGCGAAAAAGCCCGGACCTTGCGTGAATTGATCGATCTGGTCGTCCGCGCCACGCACGAGCAGGAATTATTTTCACCCGCTGACTGGGAATTCATCCAATGGCTGGCTGACACCCACCGCCATCGCAACGACGGCGCCGATACGCTGGTATTGTCGGATGCCGAACTGTTGCAATGGCTGGCCCGCTGGGGGCACCTTCCCCGGCTGGAACACGACGGCCGCCCGCTTCATTTTCTCGGCCAGATCGCCGCGCTCACGCCGCATCTGGAAAACGGCGACAAGGAACTTTCGTTCACGCACCGCATCGAATTGCCCGGGGGAGAAACCCGGGCAGTCACGGACGTGAAATTTTTCAATCGCCAGCCTCCGCTCGCGCTGATCAACGACACGTTTTATCTGTTGCGCAACGCGCCGCCGCCGCCGGTGCTGAAATACCTTGCCCACCAGCCGTCCGTCCCCGTGCGCAAGCTCAGCCACCGCCTGCTGCTCCATCTGCGCAAAACCCAGTCGAATCACGGCGTCGACTGGGAACAGCTCTGCATCGCCCACCCGGCCCGGCCGCAGTTTGTGTTCGAGTTGCTCGACGACACGGTGCGATTGCGGTTGCTGGCCAAAAGCCACCGCGATCACAGCGTCTGGTTCTGGAACGGCCATGAATGGGTGCCCAATGACGTCAAAAAACGGCCCGCGACCAAGCCGGAGATCCTCGACGACCCGCGCCTGGAGCCGGCCACCCAATGGTTGCGCAAGCTCGACTGGTTCACTCCGGAAGCCGGGTTGTGGATCGGCGATGCCAACGAAAATTTTCTCGGGACCCTGGCCGCCGTCTGGGCCGAGCGCCCCGCGGAGGCGGAATTCCTGGGCAACCCGGCGTTTCATCGCCTGTTCCTCCAGCCGCGCCAGCTCAAACCCCGGCTCATCGTCAAAGGCAGCGGCATCGACTGGCTGGCCGTCTCCGCCGAATGGGAGGCCGAAGGACTCAAACTTTCCAAGGCGGACCTCGAACGGCTCGCGGCCGCCACCAGCCGCTTTGTCAAACTGCCGAATTCCGGCTGGGTTGAACTCGACACCACCGCGGTGCAGGGCGCCCATGAGGCCATGGCGGAAATGGGCGTGGACGGCCTGATCGCCGTGCCGCAAAAGGTCGGCCTGGAACACGTCGCCCATCTGGACGAGGGTGAATTGACGCGGTTTGCCGATTCGCCCGAGGCGAAGGCGTTGCGCGAACGCCTGCGAAATTTCAAGGGGGTTCCGGCGGTGAAGTTGCCCGCGGGATTGCACGCCGATCTGCGCCCGTACCAGAAGGACGGTTTCGATTTCCTGTGTCACCTGACCCAGATCAAGCTGGGCGGCATCCTGGCCGACGACATGGGCCTGGGCAAAACGCTGCAGGCGCTGGCCTGGCTGGGCTGGTTGAAGGAGCGGCACACCAAGAACCCCAAGCCGTCGCTGGTCATCTGCCCGGCGTCCGTGCTGCACAACTGGCGGCGCGAAGCGGAACGGTTCACGCCGGGATTGAAACCGCTGGTCCTGGAAAGCGGCGCCGCCCGCCACAACCTGCGCAAGCAGATTCCCGAACACGATCTGATTGTGACCAATTACGCGCTGCTCCGGCGCGACCTGGAGGAATTGCAGAAGTTCGCCTTCCGCGCCGTGATCCTGGACGAGGCGCAATTCATCAAGAATCCCGGCGCCCAGGTCACTCAATCGGTCAAGCAGCTCAAATCCGAACATCGCCTGGCGCTGACCGGCACGCCGCTGGAAAACCGGCTGCTGGATTTGTGGAGCATCGTTGATTTCATCCAGCCCGCCTACCTGGGCAACCAGGAGCAATTTATCGAAACCTACGAGCCGCGCAGCGCGGCCGCCGATGAATCCGCTCCGGCGGAAGCGCCCGCGCGCGGCGAGAAAACCGAATCCGCCCAGCGCATCGCCCGCAAGCGGCTCTCCGCCCGGCTGCGTCCGCTGCTGTTGCGCCGCCTGAAGAAACACGTGGCGAAGGATCTGCCCGACCGCATCGAGGAACGGCGCGATTGTCCGCTGGGCGACGAACAACGGAAGTTGTACCTGGCCGAGCTGCGGCGCAGCCGCGACCAGATCATGCAGGCGGTGGCCGAGCAGGGCCTCAACAAGAGCAAGATGCACGTGCTGGCGGCGCTCACCCGGTTGCGCCAGGTCTGCTGCCATCCGCGGCTGGTGGGCAGCGACACGGCATCGGGCAAGACGGAGACGCTTTTTGAATTGCTCGATCCGCTGGTGGCAGAAGGCCAGAAAGTCCTGGTTTTCAGCCAGTTCGTGCAGATGCTGCAATTGTTGGAAAAGGAATGCCACGAACGGCAGATCCATACGCACGTTCTCACCGGCCAGACCAAGGACCGCCAGCAGGTGGTCAGCGCGTTCCAGAATGACACCAACCCGGGCGTCTTTTTGCTGAGCCTGCGCGCGGCCGGGACCGGCCTGAACCTGACCAACGCCAGTTACGTGGTGCTGTACGATCCGTGGTGGAACCCGGCGGTGGAGGCGCAGGCCATCGACCGCTCGCACCGCATCGGCCAGACCCAGACGGTGAACGCCTACCGGCTGATCGCGCCGGGCACCGTCGAGGAAAAAATCTGGGAACTGCAGCAGAGCAAGGCGCAGACGATTGCCGACGTGCTGGGCGAGGAAGGTTTCGCCCGCAGTCTCACCACGACGGATTTGGAATATCTGTTTGCCGAGGATTGAGATGAATCAGGAGGCTGCGGGAGCCGGTGGGATGCGTTTTCCGGACCAGGAGGCAATGAGCGCGAAAAAGCCCCCAACCACCGAAGCCAGGAAAATTCCCGTCAGCGCTCCCAGCGTGATGTTCAACGGTTTGTTGGGCCGGACGGGTGTGTTTCCCGGGTGGGCCGTATCGATAATCTCCGTCCCGGAATTCAGGGAAGTCTCCCGGTCCAATTTCGCGGCGTCGATTTTGGCGGCGAGAAGCTTATGGAATTCAAGTTGGGTATCCAGGTCGCGTTTTTTGTCCCAATAAGGATGTTCCCGCAGCGATTGCGGTTCCGTGGCGCCGATGGCGATGTTGTATTTCTGGCGCAATGAATCCAGCCCAGCCGTGGTTTCTTGGATTTGCGCTTCCTGATTCTGATATTGATCCCACATGGCCTGCAGGGCCCGGTCTGACGCTTCGACCCGGGATCTAACGCGGTAATCTCGAAAGGATCCGGCAATGGCATTGGCAATGCGCGCGGCCTCGTCCCGATCTTCGCTGTAAACGGTGATGGAGGCGATCGACGTGTTGCGGATCGGAGCCAGATCCAGTCGGGCTTTGAGCATCTCCATGCTTTGGGCTGACTTGAGCGGTGCGCCGCCGTTATATTTTTTTCCCCAGACGTCATTGAGCTGCAACTGGTCAATGACCGGGCCAAGCACCACCTGCGAGCGCAGGATTTCAAAGGTTGTCTGGATAAAATACGGGTCGTAGTTGGATGCGGATTCCGGTGTCGCCGTGGAATTGAGTGGTCCTTTGGGATCCGGGTCCACTTTGACGCGCGCCGTGCTGGCGTAGGATTCCGGCAGGATGCAGGTGATCACAATGCTGGCGCCAAAAACGAGCAAGAACACCAGGGCAAACAATTTGAAAAAAACAGCGGCCGGCGCGATACGAAAACCGGACAGGTTGGCGAGTCGATCATTCATAGATTTCCTTTCCTTCAAGCCGGCAAGCCGTTCCAGGATGGAGGTCGCGGCCAGGTCCGGCAGGATCCGAAGCCAGAGTTTCAGCAAACCCCAGTTTTGTGAATCGGTCCAGGCGTCGCGGCATTGATCGCGGAACAGTTGCGCCATCGCCGGGCCGTATTCGCGGCGGTGCGCCCGCGGATAGGCCAGGAGCAGGCGCTCGTAGACCGCCCACGAGACGGAAAAGCTTCGTGGCGGCAGGTTTTTCAAGCGTACCCTCCCGGCATGACCGCCCTGGCCGTCTTGCCGATCAGTTTTTTCCCGCGGGCCAGGGCGACGAGGTCCGCATACCGGCGCGCCTCGGCCCGGACCACCTGCTCACCGACGGCCGTCAGCCGGTAATAGCGTCGCCGCTCGTCATCCAGCTCCGCGTCGGGACGTTCATCAGATTCCTCGATCAACCGGGCTTCCAGCAACCGCTTGATCGTGCCGTACAACGTGCCGGGGCCCATTTTGATCCGGCCCTCCGTGCTTTCAGCCACCTCCTGCATGATGGCGTACCCGTGGCGTTCCCCGCCGGCCAGCGCCAGCAACACGTGAAACACCGCCGGCGTCAGCGGCAGCAACTCTTCCGGCTCCTGCAAGTGCGTGCTCATGCCCGATTTAGTATCCGCAATAGATATATCTGCAACGGATATAATTGTCAAGTGAATTTTTTGGGGGATTCATTCGGACCAGCGGGCGCCGGTTATTCGTATCGCAGCGATTCGATGGGGTCGAGGTTGGCGGCTTTGTAGGCCGGGTAGGTGCCGAAAACGATTCCCACCACCGAACAGATCAGCAGGCCGAGAATGATCCAGTCGACGGGGACGGCCGGCGGCACCTTCATATACCAGGCCAGGAGGTTGCCGCCGAGGATGCCGAGCACGACGCCGATGACGCCGCCGACTTCGCAGAGCACGATCGCTTCCATGATGAACTGGGTCATGATATTCCGTTTCCGGGCGCCGATGGCCCGGCGGATGCCGATTTCCCGCGTCCGTTCGGTGACCGAGACCAGCATGATGTTCATGATGCCGATGCCGGCCGCCAGGAGCGCAATGGAGCTGACGACGCTCACGCCGATGCGCACGGCGCGCGTGAACGTGTTGAATTGTTCGATGAGGGAGTCGTTGGAAAAAAGTTCGAAATCATCCGGATCGCCGGGCGCGACCTTGCGCGCGGCGCGCAGGATGCCGCGCACCTGTTCGATGCAATCGTCGTAGGTGGCCTGGTCCCGCGCCTGGACGAGGATGGTGAGGTCGTTCCACCAGCGGCCGTAGCGGTTCAGCGCGGTGGTGATGGGAATGATGGCGAAATTGTCCTGGTTCCCGCCCAGCGAACCGCCTTTGGCGGCCAGCACGCCGACGACCTGGTATTTGTAGCCGTTGATCTTGATGGTCTCGCCGATCGGCGAGCCGAACGGAAAAACCGTTTTGGCCAGTGAACTGCCCAGCACGCACACGTCGCGGGCGTCATCCACGTCGTTTTCCGAAATGGCGCGGCCGTCGTCGAGGTCCCAATTGCGCGCGGTGAAGCTGCCGGGGGTTTCACCGAACAACCCGGTGCTGGGCGGCGTCTGGGAGTAGCGGGTGGACACCTGGCCGCGCCAGAAATCGCCTTCGACGCCCACGCTGGCGGCCAACGTGGCCTTTTCCTCCACCTGCTGGGCCTGAGCCAACGTGACGTATTTGCGCCGCCAATATTTCTGCCAGTCGGAATTGTCGCCGAACTGGGCCTCGGGCCAGCGTTGGACGGCGAAGGTCTGGCTGCCGAGATGGCTGAGTTCCATTTCCGCGTTGCGTTTCAGCACCCGCATGGCGGTCATGACGACGATGATGGAGAAGACGCCGATGAGCACGCCCAGGAGGGTGAGTGCCGAGCGGAGTTTGTGCGCCGCCAGGGCGTTCATGGCCATGGAAAAGCTTTCGCGAATCTCGGCCAACAGCAGGTTGGAGCGGCGGGTCATCTTAAAGGCTGAGTTTTTGGATTTTTGGATTGGCGGATAAATGGATTCAGTCCGCAGCCGTCCCCGGCTCCAGCAATCCATCCATCCAATAATCCATTCATCCAATTTTTCATCATTCGCTCCGCAACGCCTCCACCGGGTCCATCCGCGCTGCGCGCCAGGCGGGCAGAAAACCGGACACCACCCCGGTCAACAACGATACCAGCAGGGCAATGCCGACGATGGTCCAGGACAACGTCGCCGGAAACAGCAAATGCGTGACCGCCAACGTGGCCCCCCACGCGATTCCCAGCCCGATGAGCCCGCCGATCAGGCAGATGCAGGCGGCCTCGATCAGAAACTGGAAGAGGATATTGCGGCGTTTGGCGCCGATGGCCTTGCGCACGCCGATTTCGCGGGTCCGTTCGACGACCGAAACGAACATGATATTCATAATACCGATGCCGCCGACGAACAGCGACAGGCTGGTGACAAACAGGCCGATGATGGCGATGGTTCCGGTCATGCGATGAAACAGGTCCACAAACTGGTCCTGCTGGTTGATGGCGAAATTGTCCGGGTCATTGGGTTTGAGGTGGCGGATGTGGCGCATGGCCTGGCGCAGTTCCTCCCGGGTCTCGTCCATCTGCGCCAGGCCGTTGGCTTTCACGTCAATCTGGTCAATGTCCGGCCGTTTCCAGATGACCGCCAGCGATTCCCGGATGGGGATGATGACGCGGTTGTCGAGGCTCCAGCCCAGCATCTTGCCCTGTTTTTCCAGCACGCCGACGACGAGGAAGGACTGGTCCTCGATCTTGATGCGTGTGCCGAGGGGCGATTCCCCGCGGAAGAGGTTGGTGGCCACGTCGGCGCCGATGATGCAAACCGGCTGGTTGCCTTCAGAATCGGCGGCGTTCAAAAACCGGCCTTCGGCCACGCCGACGCCACTGGTCTGCAGATAGGCTTCCGTGGTGCCGATGATATTGACGAAATTGGCGCTCCGGGTTTTGTATTTCACGGTCCGCGCGTCATCCTCCTCGGGCGCCACGGCGGCGGCGAGAGTGAGCTGCTGGGCCAGTGCCTCGGCTTCCTCGAGGCGGGGGCGCGGGCGGCGCCGCACGGTCCGCAGCCAGGTGTCGTACGAGTCATTGGCCCACCAGTTGTTGCGTGACACGTAGAACACATCCGCGCCGAGCGAGGAAATGCTGCGGAGGAACGCCTGGTTCAGGCCGTTGATGGCCGCGCCCATGAGGGTGACGGTGACGATGCCGATGACAATGCCGATGGTGGCGAGGCCGGAGCGCATTTTGTTCGCCCGGATGGCGTCCCAGGAGATGCCGATGCTTTCGCGGAGTTCGGTCAGGAACTTCATCGGAGGGAAACATTCAACATCGAACTTTGAACGTTCAACACCGAATTACCCGCCAGCTCGCGGGGTTGCCTTCGATGTTCGGCGTTCAACGTTCGATGTTCGGTGTTCATCTGGTCACGGTTTCATCACTGGCGATGAGGCCGTCGCGGATACGGATGATGCGGCGGGCCTGGCGGGCGATGTCTTCCTCGTGGGTGACGACGATGATGGTGTTGCCTTTGCGGGACAGTTCCTCGAACAGGGCCATGATTTCGACGCCGGTTTTGGAGTCGAGATTGCCGGTGGGCTCGTCGGCCAGCAGGAGCGAGGGTTTGTTGACGAGGGCGCGGGCGACGGCGACGCGCTGGCGCTGGCCGCCGGAAAGTTCATTGGGTTTGTGCCGGACGCGGTCGGCCAGGCCGACCTGAGCGAGTGCGCCGAGCGCGATCTGCTGGCGTTCTTCGGCCGGCACACCGGCATAAATGAGCGGCAGTTCAACGTTGTGCAGCGCGTTCGACCGGGCCAGGAGGTTGAACGTCTGGAAGACAAACCCGATCTCCCGGTTGCGGATTTCGGCCAACTGATTGTCATCCATGTCGCTGACCCCGGTCCCGTTCAATTGGTAGTGTCCGGAAGTGGGCGTGTCGAGGCAGCCGATGAGGTTCATCAGCGTGGACTTGCCGGAACCGGAAGGGCCCATGATGGCGACGTATTCGCCGCGCTGGATTTCCAGCGACACCTCCCGTAGCGCGTGGACAGTTTCCGTGCCCATCTGGTAACGCCGCGAGATATTCTGGAGCCGGATGAGCGCCACGGTCAGTTGGCCTTTGCTTCCGGGGCACCGGCCGCGCCTGGGCGGATCTTGGAACCGTCTTTGAGATCGCGGCTGATGGCGCGATAACCTCCGGACACGATTTCCTCGCCGTTGGTCAGGCCGTCGGTGATTTCCCAGTAATTATCGTCGCAAATGCCGATTTTCACCGGCACGGCTTCCACGTGATCGCCGACGACGACAAACACGACGTCCGAAGTTTTGGAGGATTCTTTTGGCTTGGAATCCGCTGCCGGGTTATTGGTGGGCGGGTCGGCGGCAAGCAGGTTGGTGGCGGCGGCTGACGACGCCACAGTGTTCGTCCCGCCGGTTTTTTTCGGGGCATCGATTTTCTTTGGCGGCTTGGGCGGGCGGGTGGTGACGCTGGCCAGCGGGACCGTCAACGCGTTGGTGCGGTACTGGGTTTCGATGTCGGCGCTGACGGACATACCCGGGCGGAAGGCTTCTTTGTCATTGAACCGGATGCGCACCTGGAATTTGGTGGCTTCCTGGGACTGGCTGCTGCCGGTCGACATGTTGCCGGGCAGGTTGCTGTCTTTCGAGGAACTGGCGACGTCTGTGACCACACCGGTGAATTTACGGTCCTTGAACGCATCCACTTCCAATCGCGCTTTCTGGCCGGGTATGATTCCGTTCACGTCCATTTCACCGATGTCCACGCGGGCTTCCATCTGGTTGAGGTCGGAGAGCACCATGATGACGGTGCCGGCATTTTGCACCGTGCCGAGAACCCGTTCGCCGAGCTGGGAATTCAGTTTGCTGATGGTGCCGTCGAGCGGCGAAACGATGGTGGTCCGGGACAGCTCTTCCTCGGCGCTGTCCACGGCGGCTTTGGCGACATTGACCTGATCGTTGGCGCTGTCGAGCTGGGCGGTCGCCACGTCCCGGGCAACCTTGAAGGCGATGAAATCCGACGCCGAAATGAGTTTGCGGTTGAACAGCTCCTGGTTGCGATCGTAGTCCGCCTGGGCTTTTTCGAGGTTCGCCGTGGCGGAAGCTTTGGAGGCCAGGGACGATTCGTAACCGGCCCGGGCCTGATTGACGGCGGCAATATAAATGTCCGGATTGATCTTCACCAGCAGGTCGTTCTTTTTGACTTCCTGGCCTTCCTTGACCGGCAATTCGATGATTTCACCGCTGACCTCCGGGCTGATGCTGACCTGGATGACGGGCTGGATCTTGCCGTTGGCGATGACGATGTTGGTGAGGCTGTGACGCGAAACTTTTTCAGTCTGGACCGTGATGATCGGCTCGCGTTTCCGGAAAACCGCGAACAGTGTCAGAGTCAGCACTACAAGCCCGATAGCGGAGAGAATGAGCCACTTCCGGCGTTTTTTTGATTTTGCCATGATTATTGTATTAAGACAGTGCCAATTGAATTTTGTTTCGCGGATTCGCCGCCAAAGCGGCCCGGCCGAAATCTAACCGCCGGAAATTGTCCGCAGGGCGGCGCCCATTCCAATCATCAGGCCCATGAAAACGATCCAGATACCGAAGACCCAGACCGCAGCTTTGGTCACGGACGCGCCACTGAGCCGGGCCAGGCCGACGGCCCGGATGATCAGCAGCCAGAAAACCATCACATTCACCATGGCCAGCAACGCATGAACGGTGTTCTGCGGGTCGAAGTCCCGGACCAGCAGCGCCAGGCTGGGCGAAGCGAACAGGTTGCCGGTGATCAGAATGAGCAGGGTTTTAATCACGACTTCCAGCACCAGGGTCATGCAACTCAGGCCGGCGACTTCCACCGCTTTCATGTAGGGGAATGATCCTTTCAGCGCGAACGTTCCAACCAGCCAGAGGACCAGTCCGCCGAGAAAAAGTGAGAAGCCCATCGTAAAAACCGGCTCGACCGCCGCCCCGATTTCGTATCCGACCCGGCCGAATTTTTCCGAGGATTCCCGGATCTTGTCCGCCTGGGCGGCGGAGATTTTTCCTTTTTCAACCTGCTGGTCGATGGCCCGGTTGGATAAATCGGTGATCTGTTGCCGGATGGCCGGCTGGGAAAAAATCACCGCCGCGCTGAGCCAGCTCAACACCACGAACAGCAAAGCGGGCACCAGCCAGTTCGCCACCGCCGGCGGGGCGGTTTTGATTTCACTGAAAACCTCTCCCGGCGCTGCAAAAACATTCATCAGCCGGCCGACCAGCAGAGTGGCCGGTGGCGGCGGCGGACCGGCCGGCGGTTCGGGTATGGGCGGAATAGGGTCCATGTTCAATCAGGTCTGTACATTACTTAGGCAAAAAACCGCCGGGGTTACAAGAAAAGTCGATAATTGCGGTTCCCCGGAATTGTCCGGTCCCGGGCAATTTCAGGGCGGCCGGCGGACGCGGTTCAGTCGTCGTCCACCGTTTTCACCGCCCAGGCGGGATACGGAGTTTGCGGGCCTTTGGTGGCCCGCCACAGAATCCGGTTGAACAGATCTTCCGGGCATTGGTCTTCTTTGCCGAGCGGCAGCTTCGCGGAGACAGTGGCATCCCGGCGCAGTTGCGGGTCAAGGATGGAACGGGCCAGCGGGTTCATTTCGTCCAGCGGCACTTGGTTGGTTGCCGCGTCGAAGGCGGTAAAATCCGGCGTGCTGGTGAAACAATCGAACATCGGGGTGGCGGTCGCGTCCATCTGGTTCATCGGCGGCAGGCCCAGGATCAGTTCCATGGTGCGCAACAGGCTGGTCTGATTGTATTGGGTGTGGACGACCTGCCCGCGTTTGGTGTAGGCGCTGGCCACATAGGCGGTCGTGCGATAGCCGCTCACGTGGTCCCAGCCGTTTTGCGGGTCGTCTTCGATGCCAAAAATGCAGGTGTTGGTCCAAAAAATACTGTGGCTGACCGCCTCCACCACCTGGCCGACAGCCAGATCGTTGTCAGCCACCTGGGCTTCCGGCGTGGGTGAACCGGGCTTGGTTCCGCTGGTATGATCGTTGGGCAGCCAGAGAATGACGAGGTTGGGCAGGTTGCCGGCCGATTCAAACTGTTTCAGCGACGCCATGAACTGCGCGGCGCGGAAGAGGTCCGGCACATCCAGATCCCATCCAATCGTGTTGGTCATGATGCAGGGCCGGAGGGCTTCGATATCCGGTTCACAGGAATAGGCAATGGCGTTGGAGTGATTCAAAAAATCCTGGTAAGCCTCCGCAAATGTGATCGGGCCTTTGCGCGCCGGATCGGTCCAATGCTTCGCGTCCGTCGTAAATTCTCCGAAATCGCACACCGACCGTCCGTGGGCCAGGGCATTATTCCAGATAAAACCGGCCGGTGAATAGGCCAGGGCGTCCTGGGTATCCAGCCCGCCGCCGCCGGCCGGGTAACTGCGCGGAAAACCGGCAAACTCGCGCTCGAGGTAATCCGTCGCCAACGCACCGTCGGCCCAGTTGTGGCCGTCAGCGCTCAGAATGCTGCAGCAATAGGTATTGTCCAACAGGGCGAATTCGCGGACGAGCTTGTGTTGATTGGGCGTCACGCGTTCGCCAAATGTGCAGAGGTCCTGGTTGCCATTCCCTTCGGCCACATCGCCCAGCACCTGGTCGTAGCTGCGATTTTCCTTGATGATGTAGATGACGTGCTGGAAAACGCTGGGTTCGCCCACGCGTTCGGGCACGGGTTGCGGCGGCTGATCCGGGCGCGGCGGCAATTTCGCCTGCGCCAGCAACGGATAACGGAGATCGGCCAGCGCGATTTGGGTATATTGGGCCAGAATCTGGGCCGATGGCACCGGCACCAGCGAAAGCGAGCCGGAAAATTGCCGTGAATTAAAGCCGGCACCGGAGCCGAATCTCGCCCTCTGCATGCGGCCGGTGATGTTTTTAATATTGGCCACATCGAGCTGTTTCCGTTTGGAGTCCACGACCACCGCGCCGGGAAACCAGCCGGCCGGAATCAGGCCCAGCAATTTGGATTCGCCCGGTTTGAACTGGAAAACCGCCACGGCATTTTGGGTGCCGTTCGCCACATAAAGAGTTTTGCCCGGTTTATCAAAGGCGAGCGCATTGGGCTGGGCGCCGAACGGGTCGCCGGGATTTTGCCGGGCGCAAATCGTTTCAACGATCTGGTCGGTGCGGGTGTCGATGACGCTCAAGGTGTCGCTGCCCGCGTTGGCGGCGACCAGCCAGCGGCCGTTCGGGGAGAGCGCTAGGGCGCAGGCATGCGCGCCGGTGAGAAGTTCGGCATAGGAATGGATCTGTCCGGGAGCGGCGCCCGGGTCGATCACCGACACCGAGCCTTCGGCGGCGATGGAGCGGTCGTCCACCCGCACCCGCGTGCCGCGCCCGGCGGGACCCGTGAGACTGCCGGCGTCCGGCCGCCGGCCGCCCCAATTGCTGACGTAGATTTTCTTTTTGGTCAGCACGACGTCAAACGGCGCCACGCCGACATCCCACATCTGCAGGACCTTCCCGGTTGCGATATCGATTTCGATGAGGCGGTTTGAGAGATTGCCGGCGACGTACAGTTTTTTTCCGTCACGGGAAACCGCGAGGCCGGCGGGTATTTCCGCCAATCGCGCCGGCGCATTGGCCGGAGGCAGCGCGAGCGCCGACAGCGGAACGACCGTGTGGTCGGGCTGGACGCCGAAGACCTTGATGTCGCCGTTGATGTTGGAGAGGTAAATGCGCGAACCATCCGGAGAAAACACCAGGCCGGCGAAGCTCAACTGGGAAGGTTCGGTCGGGGAAAACATGTCGTGCGTTTCATCGGACGGGGCGGGCAGGTTGTCGGCCGGGAACGAAACGCGCTGCAGAACTTTTCCCGTCACCGGATCAAGGACCAGCAGCTGATGCGTGAGTCCGGCCGTGACCAGCAGCCGGCCGTCGGGACTCAACGCCAGCGCGTTGGGCCGGATGCCGGGCAAATCCACCTGAACCCCGGCCGGCGTGGTGATTTGATTGACCGGCGTCGTCAAACCGGCCGTGGTTCGGCCGACGCTATTCGTTGTGGCATCGAAATCCTCCGCGCTCAGCCGGCCGGCGACCGAAATCAGCAGAATTCCGGCGATAAGGTGAACGCCCAACTCCTTCAAACGGACGCGTTGTTTCATTCCGAACCAAGCATGACAGCAAAGCCGGGCGGCTGACAAGTTACATGGCAGTGACTTGTCGGCTTGCGGTTTGACTGGCAAACCGATAAAACCGCAAAGTAACCCGGCTGTAACGGGAACGTCACAAGCTTTGTTTAAAGTAATCGTGTCATGAATTCCATGTTCGAATCCATCCGGCTCGTGGTCCGCCCGTCGACACCGTATGCGGTCCGGCTGGCGCGGGTTGCAGATGAAGTTCGCGCCGCGCAATCGTTGCGCTTCGAGGTCTTCAATATCGAACTCAACGAAGGTCTTGAGCAATCGCACGTCACCGGTCTGGATGTGGATCGATTTGACGCGGTCTGCGATCATCTCATCGTCGAACATTTGCCGTCGAACCAAGTGGTGGGCACCTACCGTTTGCAGGCCGGGCCGGGCGCCGCCCGGCAGCTCGGCTACTACTCGGCGCAGGAATTTGATTTCCGGCCGTTCGAGCCGCACCGTGCCGGAATCATCGAACTGGGCCGGGCCTGTGTTCATCGTCAGCATCGCAATCTCGTCGTGCTCGGATTGCTCTGGAAAGGGATTGCGGATTACGCCCGCCGTCACGGCGCCCGGTATCTGCTGGGCTGCAGCTCCATTTCGTCGGTGGAACCGTCGGTCGGGGCGTCGGCGTATTCGGGCCTGTGCCGGAAACATCTGGCCGGACCGGATTGGCGAACCCGGCCCTTGCCGGCCTACGATTGTCCGCTCGACCGGTTGACCGACGAACCCTGCCAAATTCCCAAGCTGCTCCGCGCCTACCTCGGCATCGGCGCAAAAATCTGCGGGCCGCCGGCGTTGGACCGGAGCTTCAAGACGATCGATTTCCTGACGCTGTTGGACCTGGAAGCATTGCCGCCGCTGGCGCGCCAGCGGTTCCTGGGCTGACCGGTGTACTCAGAACGGGAAATTCAGTGGTGGTCCGTTTTCAGAGCTGGCAGGGACAGCGCGCTGTCCGGACGCCGCAGCGCGGCGTCCCTACCGTAGTAATACATCCCCTCGGGAAGATCAGGCAACCGCCGGATCGAGCCGCCGGTCGGGGATGAGATAATTGCGGACGTAATCGCTCACGGCATCGGCCAGTGGCGTGGCGGGTGCGGTGTAGCCGGTGCCGCGCAGCCGGGCCAGGTTCGCCTGGGTGAAATACTGGTATTTGTCGCGGATGCTTTCGGGCATCTCCACGAATTCAATCTTCGGCTTGCGTTTCAACGCGGCAAAAACGGCGTTGGCCAGGTCCAGCCAGGTTTGGGCCCGGCCGCTGCCAAGGTTGTACAGGCCGCCGGCCTGGTCGCTGGCCGCCAGATGCAGCGTCATGGCCACGGCGTCTTTCACGTAAAGAAAATCGCGCTTCTGTTCGCCGTCGCGATATTCGGGGTGATAACTTTTGAACAGGCGGATGACGCCTTCGGCCTGCACCTGGCCGAAGCTTTTGAGCACCAGCGACCGCATTTCGGCTTTATGATTTTCGTTCGGGCCGTACACGTTGAAATATTTCAGGCCGACGATTTGATCCAGGAATCCCGCCCGTCGGGCATGCTGGTCAAAGAGATGCTTCGAATAGCCGTACATGTTCAGCGGGCGCAGCCGGTCGAGCTGCGTCTCGTCGTCTTCCATCCCGGCCGAACCGTCGCCATAGGTGGCCGCCGAGGACGCGTACACGAACCGGGTTTTTCGGCTGCCGGATTTCTGGCCGAGGGTCCAGACGGCCAGGTCCCGGGTGAATTCGTAGTTGTTGCGGATCAGAAACGTGGCATTGGTTTCGGTCGTGAACGAGCACGCGCCGAGGTGCAGCACCAGGTCGAATTTCCCCAGGGCGCCGTTCTGCAGCCGAGGCAGGAGATCGTCCGCCTCGACGTAGTCCGCGAAGCGCAGCGGGGTGAGATTGCGCCAGCGTTCGTCGGTTCCGAGCCGGTCGCAGACCACAATCCGGTCGCAACCGCGGCGGTTCAACGCCCAGACCAGCGCGCTGCCGATAAAACCCGCACCGCCGGTGACCAGCACGCGTTTTTCGGAAAAGTCTTTCGGTTTCATAGGATCATTTGACTGCTGACCGCGAGCATGAGGCCAGCCCGGTGGAAATTCAAGCGCGACGGCAACCGCTCACTGGTTCACATGAACCACTTTGGCCGGCGGGAAGCCGTTGAACCACGTCGCGGAGGCGTTGCTGTACGCGCCGATGTTTTCCGCGTAAACCAGGTCTTCAATGTCCAGATCGGGCAGCGATTCGGATTGGGAGATCACGTCCAGGCCGTCGCAGGTCTGGCCAAACACGGCGCAGATCTCCGTTTTACCTTTCCGAAAAGCCCGCAGGTGGTACTGGCAATGGTCGAAAATGATGCCGCTGAAGGTGTGATAAACGCTGTCGTTGACGTAGTAGCAAATTTTGCCATCGCGCACCGCCTTGCCGATGATGCGGGCCACGGAGGTTGCCGCCGTCGCCACCAGGAACCGGCCCGGCTCGGCCAGAATCTGGATGTCGGGGGCAAACAGGCGGTCGATCTCCGCGTTGATCACCCGGGCCAGGTCGCGGAACGGCCGGACATGCTTGTTGTATGGCGCCGGGAAACCGCCGCCAATATCGAGAATCTTGATTTCGTGGCCGCGCGAGCGGGATTCGCGCATCACGGCGGCGGCGGCGTTGAGGGCCTGGACGAAATTCTGGAAGTTGGTGCACTGGCTGCCGACATGAAAGCTTAGTCCCTCGACCACCAGGCCCATGCCGAAGGCCGCCTCGATCAGGTCCGCGGCTTCACCGGTGGCGCAACCGAACTTGGACGACAGCTCGCATTGGGAGCCGGTGTTATCCACCTGCAGACGCAATACGACGCCGGCGTGCGGGGCGTATTGCCGGATTTTTTTCAGCTCGTTCAGGTTGTCGTAGGTGACCAGCGGTTTGTAGCGGTCGAGCGCCCGGAGCGTTTCCTGCGGTTTGGTCGGGTTCGCGTAAATGATCTTGTCCCAGATAAACGCCTGCTGCGCTTTCGGGGAAAGATGCCGGATATTTTCGTACACGAGCATGAATTCCGGCAGCGACGCGACGTCAAAGCTCGCGCCGGCGCGGTACAGGGTGCGGACGATGGCCGGTTCGGCGTTGGCCTTGACCGCAAAGTAACACTGCACCTTGGGCAGATGTTTCTTGAACTCGGCGTAATTCTTCCGGATGGCATCGTGATCGATCACCACGATGGGCGTGCCGTGTTTTCTGGCGAGGATTTGGAGCTGCCGGGTCGTCATGAATCAAATTTTCGCTCCGGCGTTTAAGCCGTTTCGGGCGACGGTACAAGCTTAAACTGAAGGTGTACCCGGCGGGGCGCATCTCATTTTTTGTGGGGCAGGCATTCCTGCCTGCCGATGAGGGGCGACTTTCCAGTCGCCGGGTTCTTTCCGGGCTGGAAAGCCCGGAAACCGGCAGGTTGGAAAACCCGCCCTGTACCCGACGACCAATCTTCCGCCGATCACGAGCTACGGCGCCTCGAGCGCCTCGCGCACTTTCCTGGCCAGGTCCAGCGGATTGAAAGGTTTTTGGAGGAAAAGCGTTCCCGGTTTTGCCATGGCATCGCGGACGGCGGAGTTATTGATGTAACCGGAAATGAAAAGAACTTTGATGCCCGGATTGACCTGGCGCAACCATTCGCCCAGCATCTTGCCGCTTAATCCGGGCATGATCACGTCGGTAAGCAGAAGCTGGATCCGGTTGCCGTTCGCCTGGGCCAGCGCCAGGGCTTCATTGCCGTCGGCTGCTTCCAGGATGGTATATCCCTGCGCCCGCAAAACGCGGGCCATGAGCCGGCGCAACGACGGTTCGTCTTCGGCGAGCAGGATGGTTTCGGTGCCGTGGGGCAAATGGTTCAGCGTTTCATGCGGCACCGTGGCATCTTCCCCGGCGCGCACGCGGGGCAGGTAAATTTTGAATTGCGTGCCCTTCCCCGCCTCGCTGTCACAGTGAATATGGCCGTTGCTTTGCTGAATGATGCCAAAGCAGGTGGCCAGGCCCAGGCCGGTGCCTTTGCCTTCTTCCTTGGTCGTAAAGAAGGGTTCGAAAATATGCTTTTTGACTTCTTCCGTCATCCCGACGCCCGTATCACTCACGTTCACCAGAGCATAATCGCCCGGCGTGACCAGATGCCGGCGGGCATAGTTTTCGTCCAGGGTCACGTTTTCGGTGGAAATGGTCAGGGTACCGCCGTTGGGCATGGCGTCGTGGGCGTTGACCGTCAGGTTCAGCAAAGCCTGTTCGATCTGGCGGGGATCCGCCTTGATCTGGCCCAGGTCGGGCGCGGTGTGGATCACCAATTTGATATCCTGCCCGGTCAGGCGATGCAACGTCTGGTCGAGGCTGGTGATCAGTTCATTCAGATTGACGATGCGGGGTTCGATGACCTGGCGGCGGGCGAAGGCCAGCAACTGGCGGGTGAGGTTGGCCCCGCGCTCGGCGCTTTCGCGGACACTCTCCAGGTTGGACCGCAGGGGCGCATCCGACGACACCTGGGTGAGGGCCAGATCGGTGTGGCCGCAAATCACCGCCAGAATGTTGTTAAAATCATGCGCGACACCTCCGGCGAGCCGGCCGATGCCGTCGATTTTCTGCGTCTGACGGTATTGGTCCTCGAGTTCCAACTCGTGGGTGATGTCGCGTTTGATGGCGATGAAATGCGTGACGGCGTCATTCCCGTTGCGGACCGGGGCAATGACGGCATCTTCGGTAAACAGCGCGCCGTTTTTCTTTTTGTTGATGAAGCGTCCGCGCCACACTTCGCCCGCGCCGATTTTGGCCCACAGCTCCCGGTAAAAGGCCGGGTCCTGCCGGTTGCTCTTCAGCAAACGCGGATTCTGGCCAATGACTTCTCCACGGCTGTAACCGGTGACCTGTTCGAAGGCCGGATTGACGAACAGAATGTGTCCTTCGGTATCGGTGATGACAATGCTTTCGGGTGTCTGTTCGATGGCCGTCATCAACCGGTTCAACTCGGCTTCCGCCTGTTTGCGCGCGGTGACCTCGTAACCTTCCGCGACGAGAAACACGACCTTTCCGGAATCATTTTTGACCGGTGTGATGGAGACATCAAAGTCCCGGAGTTTTCCCTGGCTGTCCTGGAGAACGGCTTCGAACCGTGCCGGTTGCCCGCCGGCGGCGGTTTCCAGCGCCGGGCGAAGTTTCGCCTGGATTTCCGGCGACGGATTCCACCAGGGTGTTTCGGAGAACGGCCGGCCATTGATCTTTTCCGGCGTGACCCCGGCAAATTCCAGGGCGGCACCGTTGGTTTCAATCACGGTGCCGTCCGGTTTGAGCAGCCCGATGAGCAATTGGGTATGATCCAGAATCACGCGCAGTCGCTGTTCGCTGGCCAACAGTGACAGGCGCGCCTGCTGCAGTCGCGATATGTGCCGCTGAATCAGCGCATACAACAGAAAGCCGGTGACCAGAACAAACACGAATCCCTTGAAAATCGCCCACCGGATCCGGGCATCCGGATCCACAATGACGACGGCCAGCAGCTGTTCGGTAAACAGAATCCAGACGGCGGCAAACAGGACGTACCAAAAAACGATTTTCAGCGCGCTGCGCACCTGCGGTACGGCGGGGCGGTAGGCCGAAGCCGTACTGCCCGGCGGCGGAACGGAAACTTTTTCCTGGTTGACCCCGGCGGCGTTCATGTTGACACGGGTTTCCCGGCAAAATTTTCAAAATTTCGCAATGACTTCATTTCATCCGGATTTGTGCCATTCAATGACAGCAGAAAAGCGGCCAGTTGACCTCGAAAGTTCCGGATTGGGAAGGGGTCCTATTTGGTGATGAATTGCCCGTAAATACAGCAGATCAACGCGGGCGGAGTGCATTCCGCGCCGTTCAATGGGACAATCCGGTCAAAAAACGCCGGGCCACGAGCCCGGCGGCGGGAAGTGGTTCTCGGCGTGAAACCTTTAGTCGGGCGCCGGCTCGGAGCCGTCGATCATTTTCACCGGGTTATGCTCGAAATATTCTTTGGTCAGGGCCTTCATCAATTTGCCGCGTTGATCGTAAAGGCGTTTCAGCTTGCGCGGTTTGTGTTTGGCCAGCGCGTAGTGTGTCAGCAGCGGCATGGCGATGGTCGTATCGGTGTAGCAGACCACGGCATCCGGCAGCTTGGACGGGTCCACCTTGCCCCAGCTCACCGCTTCGCTTGGCGTGGCGCCGGAGAGTCCGCCGGTGTCGGGCCGCGCGTCGGTGACCTGGATGAAAAAGTCCTGGCCGAATTCCTTGATGCGCAGCACTTCCTGGATCTGCGGTTCGGTCTGGAGCATGAAATTCTTGGGACTGCCGCCGCCCCAGAGCACCACGCCGCTTCGTCCGCCGGCACGCTTGGCGGCCAGGACATACGCGGTGGTTTCATTCACGTCAATGGACGGATTCATGCGGAGTTTGCAGCCGCGCAGCTCGACGCCGGCAACATTCATGCCGATGGTCGAATCACCGGGCGAACTGGTGTAACACGGCACGCCGGCGCGATAGGCGGCGGCCATGACGGAGACATCTTTCAGGCCGTTCTTGCGTTCCCATTCGGCGGCGTATTTGCCGATGAGATGGTGCAGTTCGGCCGTGCCCATTTCCTTCTGAAACTCGGGCTGCATGAACATTTCCCGCAACAACTCGTCGGTGGCCATCAGGCCGTCAGAATACGGAATGACCACGTCATAGATGCGGACCAGATCGTTGTTGCGCAGGTCGGTATCGTCGAATTTGAAGCTGCCGCTGTGGACGGGGTAATTGAGGGCGAAATGCAGGTCGTGATACAGGTTGGCGCCGGTGGAGACGATCCAGTCCACAAAACCCGCTTTAATCAGCGGGATGATGCTGGAACAGCCCAGGCCGGCGGGCGTCAGCGCCCCGGAAACGCTCATGCCGATGGTCACATCCGGCGCCAGCATCCGTTCGGCAAACAGCTGGCAGGCTTCCTTGAGCCGGGCCGAGTTGTAGGCGAGGAAGACCTCGTCGATGATGTACGTCAGCTTTTCTTTACCGTTCAGGTTTTTGGGCTGGATGCGTTTGCCCGCCATGTATTTTTTCTTGTGGGGGCATTGTTTTTCCTTGAGCCATTCGGGCATTTCCGAGAGGTCTTCGCGGCTGCGGACATGAGTGCGTTCGGTTCTGGCCATAATCGGGTTGGGTATAAAAAATTGTGCCGCCTACGATACGAACCCTGAGGCGGTTGACAAACTTTTATTGCGTGAAAATCAGGCGCCGGAAGGAAAACCCAGCAAAAACCGCAAACGCTTGAAGAAAAATTTACCGCACCGTGATCAAATTCGGCTGGGCCAGGGAAAGCCCGCCGTGGTTGTCGTCGACAAATTGGGCGGCGACGATGACGTTGTTGGTGCAGGTGGAGTTGTTGACCCGGAAGGCCGCGCTGCCGCAATTGCTCGCCACGAAATTGGTGAAGGCATTATGCACGCACTCGGTCCGGGGAATCGGCTGCCAGCCGCGGCCGGTCGGTTGTTCGGCGTGCGCCATGAACACCCCGAAATGGTGGCTGCTGCGGATGAAAATGTTGTAGAACCGGTTGTCCCGGCTCTCGCGCATGAAGATACCCAGGTCGTTGGCGGTCAGGACGGCATTGCTGATGACATTGTTGTTGAACGCCAGATCAAACGAAATGCCGGCGCCCGGATTGTCATGGAGCTGAAGACCGGTAAAAAGGCAATTTTCCGTCTGATAGCAGGCCAGGCCGTCAAACTCGTTGTCGAAGGCGGTGTAATCCCGCACCATCAAACGCCGCACGGTCCGCGTCGTCACCAATCCTCCCGACCGGCAGCGGGCGCAAACAATCTGGTCCACCGTGGAATCGGTCACGCTCTGGATGGTGATTCCGTTATTGCGGATTTCCGAGCCTTCACCCCGCAGCCGCCAAAGCTCCTGTTGCTGATGAGAACGGTTGCCGTCGATAAACAGGCTGCTGACCCGCAGATGTTTAACGGTCAGCGTCGGGTCATTGACCGGTTCACCCAGGATGATCACCGGGCAATTCGCGCCATCCACCAGATGCAGAACAGTCAGTTTTCCGGCACCGCGTAAAACCTGGTAGTCCCGTTTCAGCACAATGGGCTGACGGACTTCGAAGGTGCCGGCCGGCAGGACCACTTCTCCGCCGGTGTCAGGTAATCGATCCAACGCCTGTTGGATTTCCAGACTGGTCACGCCGAGGGGCAAAGTAACGACTAATGTCTTCGGGGCAGGAATTTGGGGGGCAACCACACCGGCCGTGGAGCAAATCAACAAACCGGTATAGATAAGACTCTTGGCAGCTTTCAGCCGCGTACTTTGGTTCAACATCATTTTCGACAACGTTAGACAGATTCAACCACTCTATTGTGACACCTTAACGTCGTTCAACTTCAGCAGCTTTGCAGCCATTTTTTTTGTTTTTTAAAAAATTTGTTCGGTTGCGCAAAATAAAAGTTGGGCGATATTATTTGTTGGGTTGTTTGACGGCGAAGGTGGTTTCCTCCGGGTTTGATTTCTTTCGGGATTTCCAAAAACGGCCGGTTGGTTATTCTGTTGTCTCGAAATATGACGCATCCGAAATTTGTCGAGGCAAACCCACCGGCCGCCCTGGGTTACAGCATGCCCGCTGAATGGGAACCGCACGCCGCCACCTGGCTGGGCTGGCCGCATAACGCCACCGATTGGCCGGACAAGCTGGACACCATCCGCTGGGTATATGGCGAAATGGTCCGCAAAATTTCGCCGGGCGAACGGGTGCGGATTCTGGTCCGGCATAAGGTCGAACAAACGCTCGCCGCCGGCTATCTCCGGCGTGCCGGATGCGATTTGAAACAGCTTGATTTCATTGTGCATCCGACCAATCGCGGCTGGACCCGCGACAGCGGTCCAATCCATGTGCGGCGCAACATTCCACAAGCCGCAACCCGCCATCCGCGATTTGAGACCGCCATCGTCCACTTTCATTTCAATGCCTGGGCCAAATACCCGGACTGGCACAAGGACCGGCGGGTGCCGGAAATCGCTTGCCGTTGGCTCAAAAAACCGCTCTTCGACGCGCAGATCGACGGCCGGGCGTTCGTCATCGAAGGCGGCGGCATCGAAGTCAACGGCCGCGGTACGCTCCTGACCACCGAGGAATGCTACCTGCATCCGAAAATCCAGGTCCGCAACCCCGGCCTCACCCGGGCCCGGTACGACGAAACCTTCAAACAATATCTCGGCGTCAAAAATGTCCTGTGGCTGCTCAACGGCCCGGTGGGCGACGACACGCATGGGCACATCGACGACATCTGCCGTTTTGTGAATCCGAAGACCCTCGTGCTGATCCGGGAAACCAACCGGAAAGACATCAACTATCGGCCGCTGGCCGAGAACTGGGAACGGGTGCAGGAGTTCCGGCTCGAAGACGGCTCCCGGCCGGCGATCGTTCCCCTGCCGATGCCGGCGCCGATTTTCCACGACGGCTACCGCCTGCCGGCGAGCTACGCGAATTTTTACATCAGCAACGCCGCCGTCATTGTCCCCACCTTCAACGATCCCAACGACCGGGTGGCGCTGGGCATCCTGGGCGACCTGTTCCAAGACCGGCCGGTGGTGGGCATCCACGCCGTCGACCTCGTGCTCGGATTCGGCTCCCTGCACTGTCTTACGCAGCAGGAGCCAGCCTGATTTTAATCTTAAGATAAACTTGTCAAAGGCGGGGCGAAGGTGTTATGCTCGGGACGATCGATAAAATCCGAAACGGCGGCCTGTCCGGCGCCCAACCCGAATGAGGTGAACCATGAACCCGGCCGTCAAATGGAGTCTGGAAGCTGACTATCTTCAAGCATGTAACTGTGACTACGGTTGTCCGTGTGAATTTTCCGCCCCGCCCACCCGGGGCTCCTGCGAAGGAATGAGCGCCTGGCGCGTCACCCGGGGTAACTTCGGGGACGTGAAGCTGGACGGACTGGGCATTGGCCTGGCCGTTTTCTGGCCCAAAGCGATTCACGAGGGCAACGGCACCGGCGGCCTGTTGTTCGACGAGCGCGCCGATGCGCGGCAACGCGAGGCCCTGCTCCAGATCTGCAGCGGCCGCGCCGGGGGCCTGCCCTTCGAAATCCTGGCCACCACGTTTTCGAAAATCCTGGAGCCGCAATACCTGCCGTTCCGGTTCAACTTCAACGGGCGGAACAGCAGCGTTCAAATCGGCAACGCCATGAACGTGGTTCTGGAACCGATCCGGAACCCCGTCACCGGCGAGCCGGAATCCGTCCGCGTCGAACACGCCACCGGCTTCGTTTTCAAGCAGGCGGAATGCGTGTCGGCGGCGACGATGGAAGTCAATGTTGGCGAACTCAAATTTTCCCACCCGCGCAAGGCGGCCTTTGTGACTCAAATCCGATACGGGAATTGATCCCGCACCCGGCCGGTCGGGGCTTCAACGACGCATGGAAACGGTTTTCAAACGCGACCGCCTCATCGTCATGGCCGCGCTGGCCGGGATCGCGTTGCTGGCCTGGGGGTATCTGGCTTTCGAGGCGCGCGCGATGAATCTCACCGGCGTCTGCTGTTGCGCCGGCATGAAAATGTCCGGACCGGACCTGAACCCGTGGTCGCCCGCCACCCTGCTGCCGCTGTTTCTCATGTGGTCGGAAATGATGGTGGCGATGATGATTCCTTCGGCGGCGCCGATGATTCTGACGTTTGCCCGGGTGAACCGGAAACGCCGCGAATCGCAACGGCCTTTTGTGCCGACCGGCCTATTCCTGTTCGGTTATCTCGTGGTGTGGGCCGGCTTCAGCGCGCTGGCGGCGCTGGCGCAATGGATTTTGCACGCCCGGGCGTTGCTGTCGCCGATGATGGCCAGTACGAGCCCGGTGCTGGGCGGCGGGCTGCTCATCGTGGCCGGGATGTTTCAATGGACACCGTTGAAAAATGCCTGCCTCACCCGCTGCCGTTCACCGCTGGAGTTCCTGATGACCGGCTGGCGCGAAGGCCGATGGGGCGCGTTCCGGATGGGCCTGGAACACGGCGCGTATTGCACCGGCTGTTGTTGGCTGCTCATGACGCTCCTGTTTGTGGCGGGAGTAATGAACTTAGGGTGGATTGCCATCATCGCCGTGTTCGTGCTGGTCGAGAAAGTGGCGCCGCGGAGCCTGCGGCCGGGGAAAATTGCCGGCGCGCTGCTGGTCGCGTGGGGCGGGTGGATGATTGTGGCCCGAACGTAGCGGTGTCTCATCAGCGCCGTAGCAGTAATGGCGGCGGTCGGCCGACCGCCGCTACGCCTGGGATTGTTTCACCGCCTCAACGCAACGGCCGCAAATCGTCGGGTGGTCCGGATTGGATCCCACGTCCATTTCCCAATGCCAGCAGCGTTCGCATTTCTGGCCGTCGGCCTTTTTTACTACTGGAATCCAGGCGGCAGTTCCTTCCGGACGGGCAACAGCCGAAACGTCCAATTGCGATATGTTTAGCAGTTCCTTGAGATCGCTGCGGTGGCGCTTCTGCGTTTCCAGGGCGTTGTCGGCATATCCGACCAGCTCCACCCGGGCCTCAAGCGATTTCCCGATCATTTTGCTTTGCCGGGCCTTTTCCAATTCCGCCAAAACCGATACCCGCGCCTCAAAAAGCGTTTTCCAGTCCGCTTGTTCCTGTTCCGTCAAAGCAAACGGCGCCGGCTTCCAATCCGTTTCGTGCACGGACTCGCCCGGTTTCCCGGGCACGAATTCCCAGGCTTCGTCTGCGGTGAAGGCCAGGATCGGCGCAAGCATCCGGCACAGGCCGGTCAACAGCCGGCGCAGCGTGGTTTGGGTCGAGCGGCGGCGCGGCGAATTGGCCGGATCGGTATAAAGCCGGTCCTTGATCACGTCGTGGTAGATCGAGGACAACTCGACGGCAACGAACTGGCTGACCTTTTGATAGACGACGTGGAATTCGTAATCGTCGTAGGCCTTGAGGACTTCCTGCTCGAGCTTCGAGAATTCGCCAAGAATCCAGCGGTCGAGACCGGTCAAGGCGTTGTCCGGCACGGTGTGCGCGGCTGGATCGAAGTCGTACAGGTTGGAAAGCTGATAACGCAGGGCGTTGCGGATGCCGCGATAGGTCTCGGCGACTTTGGCGATGCGTTCCTCGCTGACCACGATGTCGTTGCGGTAATCCTGCGAGGCTACCCACAGCCGGACGATATCCGCGCCGTGCTTTTTTACATACGCTTCGGACGTCTGCGGCTTTTCATAACCGCCCTGGGCCTGTTTGCTCTTGGAAATTTTTTCGCGGTCGGCGTCCACCATGAAACCGTGCGTCAACACGGTTTTGAACGGCGCCGCGCCGTTGCCGGCCAGCGACAACAGCAGTGAGGACTGAAACCAGCCGCGATGCTGATCGCTGCCTTCGAGGTAAACGTCACACTGGAATGGTTTTTCGTTCCCGCGGATTTCCGGCCGGCGGGCGATGACCGCCCGCGATGACGAGCCGGAATCGATCCAGACATCGAGTGTATCGTTGGATTTATTGACGGCTTCCGGGCCCGGCCAGCCCGTCGGTTTGACGAGGGACCAGAGTTCCGCGGCAGATTTTTCGAACCAGACATTCGAGCCGTGCTGTTCCAGCAGGTCGGCGGTCTTCCGGACGATTCCGGCATCGAGAATCGGTTCGCCTTTGGCATCGTAAAACGCCGGAATAGGCACGCCCCAGGTCCGTTGACGCGAGATGCACCAGTCGGGCCGGGTCTGGACGGCGCCTTTGATCCGGTTGACGCCCCAATCCGGCACCCATTTGACCCGGTCAATTTCAGCCAGGGCCGCCTCACGGAAGGTAGCAGCCGGTGTCCCGAGGCTCTGATTTCCAACTGGTTTGGATTGGAGCCTCCTTACGTCAGCGGCCGCGTGGTCAATCTTTATGAACCACTGGTCCATCGCGCGGAAGATGATCGGTGTTTTGCTCCGCCAGCAGTAGGGATAGCTGTGATGATAATTCTCCTGGTGCAGCAGCACGTGGCGCAGGCGAAGTTCGTGCAGCACGGCTTCGTTGGCGTCGCTCTTGCCATGTTTCTCGAGGATCGATTTACCCACCATCTCCTTCGGCATCTGCTGGTCCGCCGGCAAATCGGCGGTGAGGGCAAATTTTCCGTCGTCATCCACGGGCGAATAAATCGGCAGGCCGACCTTCATGCCCAGGCCGTAGTCATCCAGGCCGTGGCCCGGCGCAATGTGAACGAAGCCGGTGCCGGTGTCGTTGGTGACGAAGTCGGCGGAATAAAGCCGGCCGGTGCGGTTCGGAATGAACGGGTGTTGATATTCAAGCCGGGCCAGTTCCCCGGTTTCGAAGGGCGTCTCGATCTGGCCGGTCCAGGCGCATTTTTCGGCGACCGCCGGCAGCAAACCGCGGAATAAAATGAATTTCTCACCGCCCACGGCTACCTGGACGTAGGGAAATTTATCGTTGTAGGCCACCGCCAGGTTGGCGGGAAGCGTCCAGGGCGTGGTCGTCCAGATCAGCACAAACGTGCCGGGCCGGCCCACTACCGGGAATTTCACATAAATGCTCTGGCTGACGTGGTCATGGTATTCCACTTCGGCTTCCGCCAGGGCAGTGCGGCAGGGGATACTCCAATAAACCGGCTTTTTGCCGCGGTACACGAAACCTTTTTCAACAATATCCGCAAACAGCCGCAATTCGTCCGCCTCGTATTCCTTGTTGAGGGTCAGGTACGGATTTTCCCAATCGCCCAGCACGCCGAGACGTTTGAACTGGGTGCGCTGGATATCGATGTATTTCCGGGCATAGGCATCACAGGCTTTGCGGATGGTGGCGGCATCGGCAGCGGTGTCACCGGCCTTGCGTATGTCCTGGGAAACCTTGAATTCGATGGGCAAACCGTGGCAATCCCAGCCGGGAATGTACGGCGCACCGAACCCGCGCAGGGTTTTGTACTTGATGATGATGTCTTTGAGGATCTTGTTCAGGGCGGTGCCGATGTGCACGTCGCCATTGGCGAAAGGCGGGCCGTCGTGCAGGACAAATTTTTCCGCGGTGGCGCGCCGGGACTGGATTTTTTGGTAGAGCCGGGCGGATTCCCATTTTTCCAGGCGTTCCGGTTCACGGGCGACCAGATCGGCCTTCATGGGAAAATCGGTGTGCGGCAAATTCAGCGTATTTTTATAATCCGTCGCCATTTAGAAACGCGAACGGTAACAGCCGGAAAATGCAGTGTCAACGAAGGCGCACGGACAATGGAGCGGGCGCCGGAAGAAAGAAGAAAAACCGGGTCAATCAGCCAGAGGGTGACCGAGAGACCCGGGGAATTTACGAGAGTACAACGTAAGGTTACGGAGAACTCCGGTCCAGGTTTGTACCAAAGCCCGAACCGAAAATTAGCCAAAAATCAAAGAGCACGTGCAATCGCTCCAAACCCCTGAAACCAGGCTTTCGCCACCCGTTCCACCTTGCACTGGCCTTAGTAAATCATAACTCCTTATTTTTGTCAAAGGTGTCTAACAAAGTATTAGGATAATTAAATATCCTGAAGGCTGCTGATTAGTCCTAGGGCGGGAAAGGTTGATTTTCCGGATTTTTAGATGAACCGAGAGGTGTCAAAAAATTCCTGTTTACAGGGTCGGGCTGAGTGTTAATATCTTTCCACCCGGAGTTCATCGGGACGGCGCATGAAAAAAATCGAGGCCATCATCAAACCGTTCAAACTGGAGGAGGTCAAATCGGCCCTGGCCGGCCTGGGGGTTCAGGGAATGACGGTCGCGGAGGTGAAAGGGTTCGGGCGGCAAAAAGGGCACACGGAAATTTATCGGGGCAGTGAATACACTGTGGATTTTTTACCCAAGGTGAAAATTGAAGTGGTTTTGGCTGACAACCAGGCCGCCGCTGCCGTGGATGCCATCGTCAAAGCCGCTAAAACGGGCAAAATCGGTGACGGAAAAATCTTTGTCAGCGCCGTCGAAAGCATCGTGCGGATTCGCACCGGCGAAACCGGCGAGCAGGCGGTTTGAATCAGGTGAGGCATCCGGAAACGACGCAACACAAAAGAAAACCTTGGATTTTGGCCCTGTGAATAACTCGTGAACAAAAGTTAATATGTTATCCTAGAAACTTTCTTTACGATGACATAAAAACGCTCGCATTGAATCAAGTTGTTCGGGGCGTTTTATCTTTTTTACCAGTGAAGTAGCAGGGGTGTGAATTTGGCTGTGCATAAGCTGTTGGTAGTTAACGTATTATTTTGATTTTATCATGAAGCCTTTGGTGAACAGAACTGGAAGGGCAGCATCGATATGAGGGCATCTGTTCCTGACCAGGGCAAATCTCAGTGGAAACCCGCCTTCGACCTGGGTTCGAAGGGATGGGGTGAATAAACCGCTTGAATGACGGGCTTTTTGGACAAGACGCAAATGCAACTTTCGGCTGAAAAGATTTGGAATTCTGCGCGGGAACACCTTCGTTCCAAGCTGAATAATGACACCTATAACATGTGGTTCGCTCCTCTGCGGGCCTGTGCCATCGATGGCAACCATGTCACCCTCGAAGCGGCAAACGAATTTTGCGGTGTCTGGTTGAAAGACAATTATCTGAGCCTTTTGCAGGATGCCTTCGCCACGGCTTCCGGCCGCCAGCTCCAGATCAAATTCAAAATTGCTTCCGGTGCCGCTCCCATGGCCCCCGCCCCCTCGATGCCGCTTCCGGTTCGGAAAGCCCCCGAGCCCGTCCACGAACGTCCAACCGGCAGCGAATTGCATTTCAACCCCAAGAACACCTTCGACTCCTTTGTCGTCGGCAACAACAACAACTTTGCCTATGCCGCCGCGTTGGCGGTCGCCCAGGCTCCGGGCAAATCCTACAACCCGCTGTTCCTGTACGGCGGCGTCGGCCTCGGTAAAACGCATTTGCTCCATGCCATCGGCCAGCATGTGGCCGGCAGTAAAAAAGGCGCCCGGGTGGCCTACGTTTCTTCCGAAAAATTCACCAACGAATACATCGACGCCATCCAGAACAACCTCCTCGTCAAGTTCCGCAAAAAATACCGCCAGACGGACGTGTTGTTGATCGACGATATCCAGTTCCTCGCCGGCAAGGAACGCATCCAGGAGGAGTTCTTCCATACCTTTAACGCCCTGCACGAGGCGCACAAACAGATCGTGCTGACCTGCGACCGTCCGGCCAGCGAAATCCAAAACCTCGAACACCGCCTGGTCTCCCGTTTTGAATGGGGGCTGGTCACGGATCTGCAGCCGCCGGATGTGGAAATGCGTCTGGCCATTCTGAACAAAAAGGCCCAGCTCATGGGCGTCGCGCTCCCGGAGGAAATTGTGAATTTCCTCGCCAACCGCATCCGCACCAACGTCCGCCGCCTGGAAGGCGCCCTCATTCGTGTCGCGTCCTACGCGTCGCTCACCGGCAAGAAGCTGACCATCGAAGTCGTCGAAGGTTTGTTGCGGGAAATCCTTCACGAAGAAGGCCGCCTCTCCATCAGCATCGAAGTCATCCAGAAGAAGGTGGCCGAACACTTTGACATCCGGCTGGCGGACATGACCAGCAAACGCCGCCCGGAAAACATCGCCTTTCCCCGCCAGGTCGCGATGTACCTGTCCCGGCAGATGACCGAAAGTTCCCTGAACACGATCGGCGAAGCCTTCGGTGGACGCGATCATGGCACCGTGCTGCACGCCTGCCGCCTGGTCAAAGACCGCATGGAAGTGGACGCCAACGTCCGCCAGGTGGTGCACTACCTCGAGAAGCAGTTGATGCGATAGCTTCCGGTTTCCGCTTTCGAGTTTGGCTGAACAAAAACTTGAAACGGAAAACTTAAAACTTGAAACTGCTTCAATGGCGGTGATTGAAGTCAACGGTCTCACCAAGACCTTTCGCACCTATAAAAAGCAGCCGGGTTTCGCCGGCGCCATTCGCGGCCTCATTCATCGGCAGTACGAACAGCTCGTCGCCGTCAACGACGTCAGCTTCCGGATTGAGCCCGGCGAACTGGTGGGCTTTCTCGGTCCCAACGGCGCCGGCAAAACCACCACGCTTAAAATGCTGGCCGGCCTGCTGTATCCCACCGGCGGTACGGCCCGCGTGCTGGGGTATGTGCCCTGGGAACGGGCCGATGGCTATCGCCGCCAGTTTGCCCTCGTGCTCGGCCAGAAAAATCAGTTGTGGTGGGACCTGCCGGCCCGCGAATCGCTCGAATTGAACGCCAAAATTTACGGCATCCCCTCCGACCGGTTCGAACGGACCGTGGCCGAAATGACCGAACTTCTGGCCGTCCAGGACAAGCTCAACGTCAGCGTCCGCGAGCTTTCCCTGGGCGAACGCATGAAAATGGAGCTGATCGCCTCGCTGCTGCATCAGCCCAAAGTGCTCTTTCTGGACGAACCGACGATCGGGCTCGATGTCGTTTCGCAAAAAGTGGTCCGGGAATTCATCCGCCGCCACAATGCCGAACGGCAAACCACCATCCTGCTCACCAGCCATTACATGGCCGATATCCAGGCGCTCTGCGACCGCGTCATTATCATCGACCACGGCAAAACCTTTTTCGACGGCCGGCTCAGCGAAATCGTCGACCGGTTCGCCGATTTCAAACTGGTCACCATCCAGTGCGAAAGGGCGAATGAGCAATCGGCTGAAAATCTGGCGCGCTACGGCGAAGTCGTTGAAAAAACGACTGGCGCAATTACCTTCAAAGTCAAACGCGACCGGGTCATCCCGGTTTGTAAATCGCTCCTGGATGAGCTGACGGTCACCGATATCGACATCCAGGAAGTGCCCATCGAGGACGTGATCCGCCAGATCTTTGCCCGTTGATCCCCATGGACATTTTTCTCCAGGCGGCAATCGAAGAAGCCCGGAAGGGCCTGGCCGAAGGTGGAATTCCCATTGGATCGGTGCTGGTGCTGGATGGCGAAATCATTGGCCGCGGCTACAACCGGCGCGTGCAGCAGGGCAGCGTCATCCACCACGCGGAAATGAACTGCCTGGAGCATGCCGGCCGGCTCAAGGCGTCGGCCTATCGGCGTTGCGTGCTCTATTCGACCCTGTCGCCCTGCCCGATGTGCAGCGGCGCCATTTTGCTCTACAAAATCCCGCGGGTGGTTGTGGGGGAAAACCAGACGTTTCAGGGCCCGGAAGCCTATGTCCGTTCGCAGGGGGTGCAGGTGGAGGTATTGCAGGACGCAGGGTGCATTCAACTGATGCGCGATTTCATCGCCGCCCGTCCGGAATTATGGAACGAGGATATCGGTTCTGACTGACAATGGAGAGCCCGACGGCGGATTCAATCGTAAATCGGCAATCGTAAATCGTAAATCCCTAGGCCGCCGCCTGGTCCTGTTTTCGCCGCACGATGGGTTTGCTTTCGCCGAGCACCACCGGGCGGGTGATCTTGACGTGAATGATGCTGCCGTTGTCCGGCGCTTCGTACATCAAATCGAGCATTAATTTTTCAATCAGCCCGCGCAGGGCGCGTGCGCCGGTGCCTTTTTTCAACGCCATCGTGGCCAGTTCGTGCAGTGCGTCGGGAGTAAATTCCAGTTCCGCGCCTTCCATCGCCATCAGCTTGGCGTATTGCTTGGTGAGCGCGTTCTTGGGCTCGGTGAGAATCGAAACCAGTTGTTCGCCGGTCAGTTCGGCCAGCGTCGTTACAATCGGCAGCCGCCCCACAAACTCGGGAATGAACCCGAAATTGAGCAGGTCTTCCGGTTCCGCGTGCTGGAGGATTTCATCCCGCACCGTGGATTGCTTTTGCGCATCATCGATGGCGCCGAAACCCATGGTGTGGCGGCCGAGCCGGCGTTGAATGACTTTTTCCAGGCCGACGAATGCCCCGCCGCAGATGAACAGGATGTTGGTCGTGTCGACGCGGATGTATTCCTGCTGGGGATGCTTGCGGCCGCCCTGCGGCGGCACATTGCAGATGGTGCCTTCCAGGATCTTCAACAGCGCCTGTTGCACGCCTTCGCCGGAAACGTCGCGGGTGATGGACGGGCCCTCGGCTTTGCGGGCGATCTTGTCGATCTCATCGATGTAGACGATGCCGCGCTGGGCGCGTTTCACGTCGTAATCGGCGTTTTGCAGCAGCCGCAGGATGATGTTTTCCACGTCTTCGCCGACGTAGCCGGCTTCGGTGAGCGTGGTCGCGTCGGCGATGGCGAACGGCACGTCGAGGATCTTGGCCAGCGTGCGGGCCAGCAGCGTCTTGCCGGAACCGGTCGGGCCGATCATCAGGATATTGCTCTTCTCGATTTCGACGTCCGCGTGCGGCGAGGGCGGGGCTTTGGCGCCCTCCTCGTTTTTCGCCGCCGGTTCGGGTTGAATGCGTTTGTAGTGATTATGCACCGCCACGGCCAGCGTCTTCTTGGCGTGATCCTGGCCGACGCAATACAAATCAAGCTGCCGTTTGATCACCGCCGGCTTGGGAACGGTGAATTTGGGCTGCTGCTTCTGGTTCTGGATCTGCAGCTCGCGGTCCAGGACGTTCTTGCAGAGGATGATGCAATTATCGCAGATATAAACGTCGGGTCCGGCGATGAGCTTGCGAACTTCCGCGTGCGTTTTGCCGCAGAAGCTGCACATGGTGATGTTGTTCGGGCGCGCCATCGGAACAATGACAAAAAACGAATTTCGTGCCGCGAATGAATCAGGCGCCCGAGGGCTTGTCCGTCAGTCCGGCAATCTCCTTTCGTGACTGCACCACCTGGTCCACCAGGCCGTACTTTTTGGCTTCATCGGCCGACATGAAATTGTCGCGGTCGGTGTCCTTGCCGATGTTTTCAAAGGTCCGGCCGGTGTGTTTGGCCAGGATTTCGTTGAGCCGGTCTTTGAGCCGCAAAATTTCCTTGGCCTGGATGCTGATATCGGTGGCCTGCCCCTGCACGCCGCCCCACGGCTGATGAATCATGATGCGGGCATTCGGCAGGGCATAGCGTTTGCCCTTCGTTCCCGCCGCCAGAAGCACCGCGCCCATGCTCGCCGCCTGCCCGACGCAATAGGTATTCACGTCGCACGTCAGGTATTGCATGGTGTCATAGATGGCCAGGCCGGCGGTGACGCTGCCGCCCGGCGAATTGATGTAAAGATGGATGTCCTTCTTGGGATCGGACATTTGCAGGAACAGCAACTGGGCGATGACGACGTTGGAAACCATATCGTCCACGGGAGTACCCAGAAATAGAATGCGATCCACCAGCAACCGCGAGTAAATGTCCCAGCTCCGCTCGCCGCGACCGGTTTGCTCCACTACAATCGGAACCAAAAAATTCTGCATGGCTAAATAACTACTCCATTTTTCGGATAAGTAAAGCGCCGAGCCGTCGAATCCACGGCCGGGGCGCATATCAAAAAAAGAACGGGTTGGCCAGACTCCTGGATTGCCGCAAACCCGCCACGTTTTGGAAAGAGCCGAGCCTCGGGACCAAAGCGGTGTCGCTCCCGCTTTGCGGGATTGCCACCGCAGTCCAAAACCGCCTTCCAGGGCGGGAATTTAGCGAAAATGCGCACGACATCCTGGACTGCGCCGGCAGAGCGCGAGCGACGCCGGCGCTTTCCTCAGGGCCGGTTGCCTGTTTTTGATATGCGCCCCACGGCCGGCGGCGCATCAATGATTGTGGGGCAGACATTCCGGTTGCCCGTTTGCGGGCTTTCCAGCCCGGGGAAGGGCCTGACGACTGAAGTCGCCTGAACCGGCAGGCTGGAATACCTGCCCCACACCAATTCAATAAAACGGGTATCGGGTTGAGGCCCCGTTCACTTCCAGGGTCACTGAATTGCTGTCGACATCACTGAACCGGACATCCATCGGCCCGTCGGCGGTTTGCAAACGGGTGCTGTCGCCCAGAAAAAGGCTGTAACCTTTGTTGCCCGCCTGCAGGACCACGACCGATTTGGAACCGTTCCGGGTCACGCCTTTGATGGAAAAAGATTTGGGCATACCCGTCGAAACCGTCGGCGTTGCCGGGGCCGCCGCCACGTGATTGGAAACCGGCGCGGGTGCCGGCGGGTTGGTCTCGACCGGTTCCGGCGGTTCTTCGGCCACCTGGCGCACGGCCGGTTCAGAATCCATGACCTCCCGTCCCGAATGCCTCAAATCCGGCATGACCGATGCCAGGAGGAACAGGTTGGCGCAAAACAGCAGCGCATAGGAAATGCCGATGGTAAAAACCACATCCACCGGATCCGCACCGGTGACTTTTTTGATTATCAAAAACAGGGTCCCGCCGATAATGGGGGTGGAAATATACGTGGCCAGATCGACGCCAAGCAAGGGAATGAGGACGGCGTCCAGGATTTGTTCCAACCCGATGGCGGCCGCCGCTGCTCCCGCCAGCCCGATGAACTTGTATTCAAATCGCTGGTCCAGTTTCTGGATCTTCGTCATGATCCAGAGCAGCGCGGTGAGGAGGATGGTTTGGACGACAAACTCTGCCAGGTAGTGGATCAGAATATCGAGCATCAAACATTCTTTTTCCAAGCCGCCGGAAATGACAACTTTTTTCTTCTGGCCGGCCATATTTTTTGGATTTCGATCGTTGGAAAGAAAAAAGCTTCAGTCAGTACGGTGCTATGGTCCAACGGGTTTGGCCGATTGGCCAGCGGGTTCCTTCCCGCCGATCCATCCGGCGTTTGACAGCTTCGCGGTGATTCACTACTGTCGCCAGTCGCAACATCAAAGAAAGGGCTCTGAACGTTATGCCGCCAAAAACCGCCGAAAAACCCGCCGTTGACAACAAGGCCGCCGCGACGCGCCAGCGCGAACTCGATGCCGCCATCTCCACCATTACAAAAAGCTACGGCGAGGGCAGCATCATGCGCCTGGGTGACGCCCGGGCGCAGGTCAAAATTGAAGTGATTTCCACCAGCGCCCTGGCGCTGGACCTGGCGCTGGGTGTGGGCGGCATCCCGCGCGGCCGCGTCGTCGAAATTTTCGGGCCGGAATCCTCCGGCAAAACGACGCTGATGCTCCACGTCATCGCCAACGCCCAGAAAGCCGGCGGCCTGGCGGCGTTCATCGACGCCGAGCATGCCCTGGACCCGGGCTATGCCAAAAAACTCGGGGTGAACCTGGACGACCTGCTGGTATCGCAGCCCGATTCGGGTGAGGAAGCGCTGACGATTTGCGAGACGCTGGCCCGTTCAAACGCGCTGGACGTCATCGTGATCGATTCCGTCGCCGCCCTGGTGCCGAAGGCCGAGCTCGAGGGCGAAATGGGGATGGCGACGATGGGCATGCAGGCGCGGCTGATGAGCCAGGCCCTGCGCAAGCTCACGGCGATTTTGAACAAGTCCAAGACGACCTGCATTTTCACCAACCAGCTGCGCGAAAAAGTCGGCGTCATGTTCGGCAATCCCGAAACCACGCCCGGCGGCAAGGCGCTGAAATTTTACGCCAGCGTGCGCCTGGACATCCGCCGCAAGGACACGCTCAAGGACGACGCCGGGAACGCCACCGGCAACCATGTCCGGGTCAAAGTGGTGAAGAACAAGGTGGCGCCGCCGTTCGCCGAGGCGGAATTCGACATCATTTACAATCACGGCATCAACCAGGAAGGCAGCATCCTCGACGTGGGCATCGAAAACGGCGTGGTGGACAAGAAAGGCGCCTGGCTGCAGTTCGACGGCGAGCTGATCGGCCAGGGCAAGGAAGCCGCGCAAAAGGCGCTGGCCGAAAAACCCGCGCTGGCCAAAAAGATCATGGAGGCCATCCTGGCCAAACGCAGCGGCGCCGCGACGGGATAGGTAGGGACAGCGCGCTACGCTGTCCGGACGCCGCAGCGCGGCGCCCCTACCAGAATTTAACACCGCCCCCTTGACGCCGGTCTTGCTTTCCTCGCCGGACCCGGTCATTCTTTTAGGCCCGCACTGCGGGTTTTGACACATTGTTATGAGTAATCTTTCGGACCTCGGGCTTGACCTGGAAAATTTGTTCCAGCCGGCTTGGGCACAGGGCAAAACCGAGGCCAACCGGTTTGAGAAATTTACGGGCAGCGAAGGCGTGAAGCCTGAACGCCGCCGCGGCGACCGGCGTGGCCCGCGCGGCGAAAGTGCCGGCGGCGAACCCTCCGGCGAACGCCGGGGCCCCGGCCCGGGCCGTCCCGGCCCACGGTTCGGCGACCGGAAACGCGGATTTTCCCCGCGTGGCGAACGCGGCGAACGCGGCGAACGCCGGGAACGCCCGGAACCGCCGGCGCCGTTGCCGGAGATCGCCGTCACGTTTTTGCCCGACGAAAACGGCGTCGAATCACTGGCCCGCCAGATCAAGATGACCGGCCGCGCCTACCCGCTGTTCCAGATTGCCCAGCTCGTCCTGGTTAAACCGGAACGCTACGCCGTCCAACTGGCCGTGAAGAAGAATGCCGATGGCACGGTCAAACAGCTGCTGTTTGTGTGCGCGCTGGACGACACCCCGTGGTTGAGCGAGGACGAGGCCGTGGCGCACGTGTTGAAAGTTCATTTCGCCACTTTTTACCAGGCCGAACGCACGGCCACCGAGCCGCCGAAAGGCACCTACACCTTTGTGGCGCAATGCGGCATGAGCGGCACCATTCTCGGTCCGCCGAACTATCACGATTACCAGAACCAGTTGCGCAAGCTGCATGCCGAACGGTTTTCCCGGATGCCGTTCGACGTTTTCAAGTCGCGGGTGAAAATCGTCAAGGACGAGGCCGTCGTCAAAAAGTGGATCGAGGAACAGAGTTTCAAAACCGAATATGTCTGCCTCAACGTGCCGGAACCGCTGAAGCTTCCGAGCCTGGCAGAGGTGGAGAAACATTTCCGGACCGTCCACAAGGACAACATCATCAAACCGGCCGAAACGCACACCGTCAACGGCGTATTGAGCCGCAACCTGCGCAGCCGCGAACTGCAGCGCCTCGTGCGCAACGACTGGGAACGCCAGAAATATTTCCCGCTGCAGCTGGCCACGAATCTGAGCCGGCAATTCGCCACGCACGGCCTTCATTTTTTCAAAGTCAACAAGACCTACACCCACGTGTCGGTCGCCCGGCCGCAATTCCTCGACCTCGAAACCACGCCGGTTTCCGAGAACATCAAGCGCATCGTCAGCCACATCAATGCCCATCCCAGGTGCACGCGCCGGCAGTTGATCGAGGCCCTGGCGCCGACGCCCGCAAAAGCGGTGATCGAGGTCACGCCGAAAACCGAGGCCGCGCCAACATCGCCTGCGCCCAAAGAGGAGCCGACCCCGGAACAGACGGCCATCATCGCCGACCTGCACTGGCTGGTGCATCAGGGCCATGTGCTGGAATTTGCCGATGGCCGGATGGACACGGCCAAAAAACCGGTGCCCCGGCCGCCCAAACCCGAGGCTAAACCGGCCCAAACCAAACCCGGCGCGGAAGCGGAAGCTTCAACGTCCGCGGGAGAAGCTCCCGGTGACACGGCCATTTTGACGGAGGCGGAAATTCCTCCGGCCGAACCCGAATCCGCCGGACCGGAGCCGGCGGCTGAAGCATCGGAGGAATCCCCGGCACAACCCGAAACCACTGCCGAAACGCCGGAGCCGAAGCCGGAGGATCAACCCGCGTCCGGGGATAATCCGCCGCCAATGCCATCGTCGCCGGGCTGAGCCTTGCGGCTCCGGATCACTTTGCGGCGGAGTTCGGCGCGGTGCGGCCCGTCCGGCCGGGGAAAATCCTTGCTTTCATTAGTCAACCAGCATGTTAACCTGCTTTTATGCCTTTCAGTAAATTAGGTCTTTCGCCGGCGGTCCTCGAAGGGGTGCGCGCGGCGGGTTACGTCACTCCGACGCCGATCCAGCTTCGCGGCATTCCGTTGGTGTTGTCCGGCCGCGATGTCATTGGCAGCGCCCAGACCGGCACCGGCAAGACGGCCGCGTTCGCCCTGCCCATCATTTCCAAACTCGACCAGCACGCGCCCGGTCCGCGTGCGCTCATCCTGGAACCGACGCGCGAGCTGGCCGCCCAGGTGGAAACGGCGTGCCGCGATTACGCGCGGTTCACCAATTTGAAGGTCTCCGTCGTTTACGGCGGTGTCGGTTACGGCCGGCAGATGGACGAATTGCGCGCGGGCGCGGACATTCTGGCGGCCACGCCCGGCCGTTTGCTGGACCATATGGAACGCGGCACGGTGCGACTGGACAAGATCCAGTTTCTCGTGCTCGACGAAGCCGACCGGATGCTGGACATGGGCTTTTTACCCGATGTGCGCCGCATTGTCGAAAGATGCCCGCGCCAGCGGCACACCGCGCTGTTTTCCGCCACCATCCCGCCGCAAATCGAGACGCTCATCCAATGGGCGATGAAAGATCCGGAAACCATCGAGATCGGCGCCCGGCGGTCACCGGCCGAGACGGTTAAACATGTTATTTATCCGGTCGCCGACGCGCAGAAGACCGACCTGCTGCTCGAACTGCTCAAACGCGTGAATTTCAACTCGGTGCTCGTCTTCTGCCGGACCAAACACGGTGCCGACCGGATCGCCCACACGCTCAAGCGCAACAACCATGCCGTGGCCGTGCTGCATTCCAACCGCACGCAAAAGGAGCGCGAGCAGGCCCTGGCCGGTTTCCGGTCCGGCAAGTTCGAAGTGCTCGTGGCCACCGACATCGCCGCGCGCGGACTCGACATCGCCGATGTCAGCCACGTTATCAATTACGACGTGCCGCAGCATCCGGAGGATTACATCCACCGCATCGGCCGCACCGGCCGCGCCGAGGCCAGCGGCGACGCCTTCACCATCATGATCGCCGAGGACGCGAGCCACGTTTTTGCCATCGAACGGTTCATCAGCCAGAAAATCCCGCGTGTGAAGCTGGAAAATTTCAATTACCGCTACACGGCATTGTTTGAAGAAGCCAGGGCCGGCCAGGCTTCCGGCGGTTTCCCCGGCAAGGTCCGCGGCGGCCGCGTCCACGGCGGCTACCATTTCGCGCCGGGCGGACGGAGAAGGTAAGGCGACGCAACGGAATGGTTCGGGCGGTGTTCATTCCATTGGATGAGTGAACGGGAAAATAAATCTGCGTTCAAACCCGACTTAATTTTTTGGAGCGTGGTTGTTTGCTTGTTGGGTTTGTTGGCTTGGGCCGCCATGCCGAATTTTCTCAGTGATGGAAGGAATGGCCCTGGAGGAAGAAGTAATGCTTGCATCAATATACTACGTCAAATTGATGCCGCTGCTCAGGAATTCGCCTTAGAAAAAGGCAAGACCAACGGCGAGGCCATCAACTATCCGACCGACCTGACGCCTTATATCAAACTCAATCAAGACGGTAAAATCCCGCCCTGCCCATCCGGCGGGATTTATTCCATCAAAAAAGTCGGCGATTCTCCGACCTGCTCGCTCAGCAACACCGTCACCCCGGCCCATGTTTTGCCCTGAGCCGCGAAGCGGCGTCCGACAATAGCCCGGCGTTTCAACGCCGGGTCCGCAGACCGCAAGGGATCAAGTCCCGCAGGGACGGCTGAATCGTCACACCTGCCAACCGGCCGCGACGGGCGATCTTTCACCTCCGTTTCAACCGTCCCTCCAGGACTTATCCTCCATCACGATCTTCCCGGCGTTGAAACGCCGGGCTATTGTCGGGATATCCCGTTGGGACAACGAATCTTCGCGGTCACTTCCCGGCGGCTTTCTCGACGGGGATGCGCATGGCGTAGAAGGAGCGGTGCACGAACACCAGCGCCACCAGGACACAAACGCCCCCGAAAACATAGTGCCAGTACGAGTCGGGATTGGCCTTCTGCATGGACACGGCAATCTCCACCGCCAGCAGACCGAACAGCGTCGTGAACTTGATGATGGGGTTCATCGCCACCGAGCTGGTGTCCTTGAACGGGTCGCCCACCGTGTCGCCGACGACGGTCGCGGCATGGAGCGGCGTATTCTTCATCTTCAGGTCCACCTCGACGATTTTCTTGGCGTTGTCCCAGGCGCCGCCGGCATTGGCCATGAAGATGGCCTGGAACAATCCGAAGAACGCGATGGCGATGAGGTAGCCGATGAAGAAATACGGGTTCAAAAATGGCAGCCCCAGCGCGAAGGCAAACACCACGACGAAAATATTGATCATGCCCTTCTGGGCGTAGCGGGTGCAGATGGCGACGACACGTTTGCTGTCCTCGATGGACGCAGAATCCCGGTCCAGCTTGATGTTTTTCTTGATGAATACGACCGCGCTGTAGGCGCCGGCGACGACGGCCTGCATGGACGCGCCGGTGAACCAGTAGATGACCGAGCCGCCCATGAGCAGCCCGAAAACGATCTGCGGCATGACGAGGCTCAGCCGGCCCAGCGCGCCGCCGAAGAAGTGTTCGAGCAGCATGATGATGCCGAAAATCATCGTGGTGGAACCAATGACCGCCGTGCCGATCAGCACCGGCTTGGCGGTGGCCTTGAAGGTATTGCCCGCGCCGTCGCCCTTTTCCAGCTCGGTCTTGGCGGTGTGGAAATCGGGTTGGAAGCCGAAATCCCGCTCGATTTCCGCGCTGATGCCCGGCTGCGCCTCGATGCGGCTCAATTCAAAGACGGACTGCGCGTTGTCGGTGACCGGACCGAAGCTGTCCACGGCGATCGTCACCGGCGCCATCGCGAGGAGGCCGAAAGCCACCAGGCCGAAGGCGAAGATGGGCGCGCCGAAAGATAATTTCGCCGGGATGAGCGCGACGAAATCCGGATGCAGCGAGAACAGGAACGAGATGAACATCAGGCCGAGAATGACCATGCCCATCCAGAACGCCGAAAAATTGCCGGCGACGAGGCCGGACAGGACGTTCAGCGACGCGCCGCCGGGACCGGAGGCATCGGTTATTTCCTGGACGTGCTTGGACTTGGTGCTGACGAAAATTTTCGTGAACTCCATGATGAGCGCGCCCGCCAGCGTGCCGCAGGCGATGATGGCGGAGAGGATCCACCAGAGGTTCGGCAGGGCCGTTTCCGTGGTCACGCCATCAACAGTCTGGGTGATGGTGAAATCGCCGAGCAACAATTTGCTCGCGGCGAAGCAGGCGCCGATGGAAACGATGCTGGTAATCCAGACGAGGTCGGTGAGCGGCGCCTCCCAATTGAAGTCCTTGTCGTGGCCGTAACGGACCTTGGCGAGCCCCATGTTGAAGTAAAAGGAACCGAGCGAGGCGAGCACCATCAACGCCTGGATGGCGAACATCCAGATGATCAGTTTGGCGCACAGCGCCGGCGACAGCGCCAGCGCGAGCGCCAGGAACGCGATGAGCGCCACGCCGGTGACCCCGTAGGTTTCAAACCCGTCCGCCGTCGGCCCGACGGAATCTCCGGCGTTGTCGCCGGTGCAGTCGGCGATGACGCCGGGATTTTTCGGGTCGTCCTCCGGCAGGTTGAAGACAATTTTCATCAAGTCGCTCCCGATATCGGCAATCTTGGTGAAAATGCCGCCGCCGATGCGCAGGGCGGAGGCGCCCAGGGATTCGCCGATGGCGAAACCGATGAAGCACGGCCCGGCGAGTTCAGCGGGGACGAAGGCGAGGATGCCGATCATGCAGGCGAGCTCGACGCAGATCAGCAACAGGCCGATGCTCATGCCGGACTGCAACGGAATGAAGAGCGTTTTCAGCGGGCTGCCGCGCAGCGACGCAAACGACGCCCGGCTGTTGGCAATGGTATTGATCCGGATGCCGAACCACGCGACGCCGTAACTGCCCAGAATGCCAAAGACGGAACATGCCAGAATCACGAGCACCTGGCCGAAGGGCTTCCCCTGCAGGCCTTTGAAATAAAAAATCATGCAGATGGCGATGAGGACCCAAAGCCCGGCGAGGAATTTTCCCTGCTGCCACAGGTAGGTTTTACAGGTTTCCCAGATGATGTGGGAGACCTCGCTCATCGAGCGATGAACGGGCAGCGCGCGGGTGCGGACGTATTCGAAAACGCCGAAAGTCGCGCCCACGGCGCAAACGAACAGGCCGAAATACAAAATGGTGAGACCGGTGACGGCGCCGTGAAAAAATTTCACCTGCTCCAGTCCGGGCAGTTGAATGTCGGCTTCGCCGGCCTGAACGCCGACGGTTCCGGTCAGCAAAAACAGCAGTGCCAACGGCAGACCGGCCCGATAATACGGCTTGATATAACCCATAAACTTACGAAGCGTGCCGAAGGACACTTTGATTTTCCAGCAAAAACTTTTGAAAAATGGGCACGCGCCATGACGGTTTCGGTCAAAGAAGCCCGGCGGTTGGGATTTTCGCCGTCCGGCGACGGTAGAAACGGTATCCACCCGACAAAAAGCCCTCCGGCGCGTGAACCGGAGGGCGGGATCTGATTTCCGACGGGTCGGCGCGGGCAGTGGCCCGCTATTTTTTCAAAAATGTGGTATCGACGGCCCGGGTTTCCGAGGTCGACCGGGTGATGGACGGCTCGTCCGTGGCCACGAAGACCTTCTTGGCGCCCGGCTTCTTGTTCTCGTCCACCGGCAGGATCGGGATCACCTTTTCCTCGGGGATGCGCATGCAATAGAACGAGCGGTAGATGAAAACCAGCGCCGCCATGGCGAAGAACATCCCGATGCCGGTCTTCAGGTTCTGGTTCTTCATGGTCACGGCGATTTCCACCGCGAGCAGGCCGAACAACGTGGTGAATTTGATCACCGGGTTCAACGCCACGGACGAGGTGTCCTTGAACGGATCGCCCACGGTGTCGCCCACGACGGTGGCCGCATGCAGGTCGGTGCCTTTCTGGCGGAGGTCCACTTCCACGATCTTCTTGGCATTGTCCCAGGCGCCGCCGGCATTGGCCATGAAGATGGCCTGGTAGAGGCCGAAGAACGCGATGCCGATCAGGTAACCGATGAAATAATACGGGTCCAGGAAAGCCAGGCCGAGCGCGAGGGAGAAGATCACGAAGAAGATGTTCCACATGCCCTTTTGCGCGTACACGGTGCAGATGCGGACGACTTCCTTGCTGTCTTTTTCCGACGCGGTAGTGGAATCGAGCTTCATGTGTTCCTTGATATAAACCACCGCGCGGTAAGCGCCGGTGACGACCGCCTGGGTGGACGCGCCGGTGAACCAGTAAATCACCGCGCCACCGGTGAGCAGGCCGAGGATGACTTCCGGCTGGACCAGGCTCAAATGGCTGACCACGTTGCCGAAGAGGTTCTCCAGCAGCATGATGATGCCGAACACCATCGTCGTGGCGCCCACCACGGCGGTGCCAATCAGCACCGGCTTGGCCGTCGCCTTGAAGGTGTTGCCGGCGCCGTCGCCTTTTTCGAGCAGATACTTGGCGTGCTCGAAATCCGCCGTGAACCCGAAATTTTTCTGGATGTCTTCCTTCACGCCTTTGATGCGGTCGATCTGGCTCAATTCATAGACCGACTGTGCGTTGTCGGTGACGGGCCCGTAGCTGTCCACGGCGATGGTGACCGGTCCCATGCCGAGGAAGCCGAACGCCACCAGGCCGAACGCGAAGATCGGGGCGGCGAAGGTGAATTGCGCCGGCATGATCGCCAGCAGCGCCGGGTTCTGCGAGAAATGGTAGGAGACAAACATCAGCACCATGATGACCAGGCCCATCCAGAACGCCGACATGTTGCCGGCCACAAAGCCGGACAGGATGTTCAGCGAGGCGCCGCCGTGCCGGGAACAATTGGTCACTTCCTTCACATGCATGGAGTTCGTGCTGGTGAAAATTTTGGTGAATTCCGGAATCAACGCGCCGGCGACCGTGCCGCAACTGATGATGATCGACAGCACCCACCACAAATCGGGATGAATACCCGGCTGGCCGACCAGCAGCGTGTGACTGGCGATGAAGGTGACGCCGATGGACAGCAACGACGTGATCCAGACCAGGTGCGTCAACGGCGCCTCGAAATCAAAGTCCTTCAAATGGCCGTATTTGGCATTGCTGATGAGGGTGTTGAGGAAATAAGCGGCCAGCGAGGTGGCCACCATCAGGGCGCGCATCACAAAGAGCCAGATGATGAGCGTGGCGCAGACCGGCGAATTGGCCGCCAGGGCCAGGGCCAGGAACGAAATCAGCGCCACCCCGGTCACGCCGTAGGTTTCAAACCCGTCCGCCGTCGGTCCCACGCTGTCCCCCGCGTTGTCGCCGGTGCAATCGGCGATGACGCCGGGATTCTTCGGATCGTCTTCGGGCAATTTGAAGACAATCTTCATGAGGTCCGAGCCGATATCGGCGATTTTGGTGAAGATGCCGCCGCAGATGCGCAGCACCGAGGCGCCGAGCGATTCGCCGATGGCGAAACCGATGAAGCAGGGGCCGACCAGTTCCCGGGGCAGAAATGACAGGATGCAGATCATGAAGAACAATTCGACCGACACGAGCAGCAGGCCGACGCTCATGCCGGACTGGAGCGGAATGAGCAGGGTTTGCAGCGGGTTGCCCTTGAGCGCCGAAAAGGCGGCGCGCGAATTGGCCACCGTGTTGATCCGGATGCCGAACCAGGCCACGCCGTAGGAGCCGAGGATGCCCAGAACCGAGGCCAGCAGGATGACTGCGCCGTTGCGGACGAGAACGTTGTGGGTCAGTTGATTGTCCGGATTGTTCCACGGCAGGCCGACGAAATAGTAGACCATGCAGACGGCGATCAGCATCCAGAGAAACAGGAGAAACTTGCCCTGCTGGAGCAGGTAGGTCTTGCAGGTTTCCCAGATGATGTTCGACACGTGCGACATGCTGCCGTGCACCGGCAGCGCCTTGGTCCGGTAGTATTGAAACAGGCCAAACGCGGCGCCCACGGCGCACATGACGATGCCGAAGTACATCAGCGTCAGGCCGCTGATGCCGCCGAGGTTGGGAAAGCTGACCTGAGTCAGCGGGGGAATCTGAATATTGGCGTCGCTGGCCATCGCACCGGTGGCGGAACTCAGCAAACAGATTATCGCAATTAACCTCGACGTAATTTTATTATTTCTCATATAAAATTTAACAAAATGCACGAGCTTAACCTATCGGAAGCCGGTTTGCACATGCCAACCGTTTTTGGCAAAGAACTCTCCAAAAATTGTTTTGGTTTTGCCCGGGCTGACAGAAAACGGGTTATGTCCAAATTTCAAGGTGGAGCGCCTCGCGCTGCGAGGCACTGTCGGATCACAGCGCGACCCGTGCCGCCAAATCAGGACGTTGCCACGAAATCAGCCGGCCGCATTTGACCTTGTCGCTCGCGGAATGTTTCCGCATCTTTCCGGCGATGGCTGAACGCGCGGTTTCCACTTTGAACAAACCGGATGCGGCGTTGGAAATGACGCTGCGGCCGTCGTTGTTTTCCGAATTCACCGGCCAGCCCAAAGTCAAGGAACGGCTGGAAATCGGCGTCGCCGCCGCCCGCCAGCGGGGAGAACCGCTCGATCATATCCTGCTCAGCGGTCCGCCCGGCCTCGGCAAAACCACACTGGCCAACATTCTCGCCAAGGCCATGGGCGCCAACCTCAAGAGCACCAGCGGCCCGACGATTGAAAAAGCCGGCGACCTGGCCGGGTTGCTGACCAATCTCGAGGAAGGCGATGTGCTGTTCATCGATGAAATTCATCGCCTGCAAAAGACCATCGAGGAGTACCTGTACCCGGCGATGGAGGACTTCAAACTCGACATCATCATCGATCAGGGGCCGAATGCGCGCAGCGTGCGGCTGAATCTCCCGCGGTTCACGCTGATTGGAGCCACGACCCGGAGCGGGCTGCTCACCGCGCCGTTGCTGACGCGCTTTGCCGTGCGCGAACGGCTGGATTATTACGTGGCCGAAGACCTCGAACGCATCATCGTCCGTTCAGCGCGATTGTTGAAGGTGGAAATCGAACCCGCCGGCGCGCATGAAATCGCCCGGCGCAGCCGCGGCACGCCGCGCATCGCCAACAACCTGCTCCGCCGCGTCCGGGATTATGCGCAGGTGAAGCACGACGGAAAAATCACCGCCCCGGTCGCCGACAAAGCCCTGGCCATGCTGGAAATTGACCAGAACGGTCTGGATGAAATGGACAAACGCATCCTCGAAGCCATCCTGGTGAAATTCGGCGGCGGCCCCGTCGGTGTCAACTCCCTGGCCGTCGCTGTCGGCGAGGAACCCGACACCATCGAAGAGGTCTACGAGCCGTATCTCATCATGGAAGGTTATCTCAACCGTACGCCGCAAGGGCGGGTGGCGACTGAATTGAGCTACAAAAAACTCGGGTTGAAATCGCCGGCGGGCAACCAGCCGAAACTGTTCTGACCGGTGGCCGGGGACGCCGCGCTGCGGCGTCCGGACAGCACAGCGCGCTTCCCTGGCCTATCAAATCCGCTTTCCAGCCCGCCTTATTGGGCCGTCATTTTGGCCCGTTGCGCGGCGACCTGCTCCGGTGTCACCGGCGGTGCCGACGGCGCGAAATTGGCGCGGAGATAGTTGATCAGGCCGGCCACCTGCGCGTCGTTGCAAACCGCGGCGAACGGCGGCATCACGTTGCTGAACTTTTCCCGGTCGGGCGGCAGCACCGCCGCCGGGCCTTTGAGAATGACGTTGATCAGGCGGTCGGAATCGCCGGCAACCACGGCGCTGCCCGTCAGCGCCGGTTGCATCCCGGGCACGCCGCTGCCGTTGGGCATGTGGCAGGCAGCGCAGACCAGCGTGTAGAATTTCCCGCCGGGCGTGTCCGCTCCGATCATCGGCGCGGGCGGCTGCATCATGGTCGCCGTGGCGTTCTTCCGCGCCGGCGCATTGGTTTCACCGGTGTAAATCACCCGCCAGATGCGGCCCTTCTCGGTGTCGCTGATGTAAAGCGAACCGTCCGGGCCGACCGCCACGCCGCAGGGGCGATAGCGGGCGTCGCGCGTGTTGGTAAAGCGTTCCACGCCGGGAAAACCCATCGCGAAGTTCTCATACTGCCCCGTGGGCATGCCGTTGGCGTCGAACGGAATGAACACCACCCGGTAACCTTCCTGCGGGAACGGCGCGCGGTTCCAGGAACCGTGAAAGGCCAGGAACATGCCGTTGTGATATTTCTCCGGGAACTGCGTGCCGGTATAGAGGCACATCTGCAGCGGCGCCCAATGAGCCGGAAAAGCGATCAGCGGTTTGTCGAACGCCGGATTGTCATTGCGCTTGCGGCCGTCACCGCCGTATTCCGGCGCCCACATGCGCGCCTGTTTGATCGGGTCCCAGTACGTATAGGGCCAGCCGATGTTCACGCCCCGCTTGAGCATGTGGAATTCCTCGGAAATGCGCTCGGAGTTGTCGAGCGCGTCGTAATCGGTGGGATCGACAATGTTCAGATTGTCGCGGCCGTTCATGCAGACGAAGAATTGCTTCGACACCGGTTGCCACGCGAGCGCGACGCAATGGCGGTGGCCGGTGGAAAAGCGGATGCCGTCGGCCTGGGTCTGGTTGGTTTTGTCCGGATCAAATTGCCAGAAACCGCCGTAGGTCTCCTGGAATTTGGCCACTTCCTCCGGGCTGAAACCTTTCGCGCCAAACTGGCGGTCGGGTTTGCTGTAGACGTTGTAGGGTGAACCGACTTCCACGATCATGTGGCCGCTCTCATCAAAACCGAAGGCCTTGGCGTCATGGTCCTTGCCCGCCGGCAGGTCATGGACGATCACTTCCAGCGGGCTCGACGGCACGAGTTCGCCGGGGATGTATTTGTAGCGATAAACCGTCGTGCGGCTGGAGTGATAGAGATAGCCGTTGTGAAACATAATGTGCGTGCCGCCGTCGCCGGGACCGAATTTTTCGATCACATCGGCCCGCCCGTCACCGTTGGTGTCGCGCATCGCCCAGATCTGGCCGAATTTTCCCTTGCAATAGACATCGCCGTTCGGCGCGACGGCCAGGCCGCGCGCATTTTCGTGACTGCGGCCCACATGGACACCGACGTCCAGGTTGTCGGCATAAACCAGCGCCTGGAACCCCGGCGGCAACGTGATGCCGCCGTCATCCGGATCCGGCGCGGGAAGCGCCGAAGCGGTGGACGCGGCCAAAACCAGAGGAGCGATCAAAGATAAGAGCAATACATTTTTCATATTAGCTGTCCGGCCAGACTGCCGGATTTGGCCTGAATTGGACAGAAAAAATTGATTGAACATTGGTTTGATTCCGGCCCCGGGGCGGGTCGGCGGGAGGAACAGGCGTTCCGGCAACGGTTTGGGCCGGAGGGCCGCTGGGAAAGGCGCGCTGCGCTGTCGGCTTCTGGCGTGGGGCCGGTTTTCCAACCTGCCGGTTTCCGGGCTTTCCAGCCCGGAAAGAACCCGGGCGAGGGGAAAGTCGCCCACATCAGCAGGCCGGAATACCTGCCCTACCAAAAAGTCTTTTAATCCGCCGCCAATCCGTGTTCAATCTCTGGCCGTTTGAAGAGACAAATCGTAAATCGGCAATCGTAAATCGAAAATCCAAGAGATGCCCAAGCGCACAGACATTCACAGCGTCCTGATCATCGGCGCCGGACCCATTATCATCGGCCAGGCGTGCGAGTTTGATTATTCCGGTACCCAGGCCTGCAAGGCGCTCCGCGAGGAAGGTTACCGCGTCGTGCTCATCAACTCCAACCCGGCCACCATCATGACCGACCCGGAGTTTGCCGACCGCACCTACATCGAGCCCATCACTCCCGAATGCGTCGAGAAAGTCATCGTGCGCGAGCTCGACGAGATGAAAAAGCTCAGGGCGCCGGGCCAACTCGTCCTGCTTCCGACGCTGGGCGGCCAGACGGCATTGAACACCGCCATGGCGCTCCATCGCTCCGGCGTTTTGCAAAAGCACGGCGTGGAAATGATCGGCGCCAAACCCGAGGCCATCGAGAAAGGCGAGGACCGCCAGATTTTCAAGGACCTGATGCTGTCGATCGGGCTCGATGTGCCGATTTCCGGCACCGCGCACAACCTGGACGAGGCCCGGTCGGTGGCGGAGAAGATCGGCCGGTTCCCGCTCATCATCCGGCCCGCATTCACCCTGGGCGGCACCGGCGGCGGCATCGCCTACAACCGCGACGAATTTGACGAGCTGGCCAAACGCGGCATGGACCTCTCGCCGGTCAGCGAAATCCTGATTGAAGAATCCCTGCTGGGCTGGAAGGAATACGAAATGGAGGTCATGCGCGACAAGGCGGACAATTGCGTCATCATCTGCTCCATTGAGAATTTCGATCCCATGGGCGTGCACACGGGCGATTCCATCACCGTGGCGCCCATCCAGACGCTCACCGACAAGGAATTTCAGATCATGCGCGACCAGAGCTTTGCCGTGATCCGCGCGGTGGGCGTGGAGACCGGCGGCTCGAACATCCAGTTCGGCGTCAACCCGGACAACGGCCGCATGGTCATCATCGAGATGAACCCGCGGGTCAGCCGCAGCTCCGCGCTGGCCTCCAAGGCCACCGGCTTTCCCATCGCCAAAATCGCCGCCAAACTCGCCGTCGGTTACCTGCTCGACGAGATCCGGAACGATATCACCCGCGAGACCCCGGCCAGCTTCGAACCGACGATTGATTATGTGGTCACCAAAATTCCGCGGTTCGCCTTCGAGAAATTCGCGCAGGCCGACCCGACGCTGACCACGCAGATGAAAAGCGTGGGTGAGGCGATGGCCATCGGGCGTACGTTCAAGGAAAGCCTGCAGAAATGCCTGCGGTCGCTGGAGATCGGCCGGAGCGGCCTGGGCGGCGACGGCAAGCCCTGGCGCATCGGCACCGAAATCTACGGCGACCGCGACATCCTGCCCAAGGACGTCATCAGCCGCAAACTGAGCGTGCCGAATGCCGAGCGGATTTTTTTCATCCGCCATGCGCTTCGCGCCGGCTTCACCATCGACGAAATTTTCAACCTCACAAAAATCGACCGGTGGTTCCTGGTGCAGATCAAGGAAATTGTGGATTTTGAGGAGGAGCTGGCAGGGGCGAAGAATTGAACAGTTCAATCTTGCTTCACGGGAGGAATCCCAACGGGATTCAAATCCATCAGCCCAGGGTTATCCCGCAACCGCGGGATTACCTTGGGAAACCGTCTTTCAGAGTTATTTTTATTTTGCCCGTTTACCCAGCATAACCGTTCCTCGCCAGTCCGGCTCGGACCGTCAACGCTGGAGCTGAATGCTGCAACCACGTTGCGGTTGGCATAGACGGATGAGTATTGGATTCAGAGAGGGTTCAGGTCAAATTCTGTCACACCAAGAATGATCCGACTGGTTCCCGCTCACGGCAACAGCACGGCCCGGTAAAACTTGTTGCCGGCGGCCGGATTCTGGTCAATCCAGAGGTACGGGCTGGAGTTCAACAACACGGTGGCGACCGGGTTCCAGTTGTTCATATCAGGCGAGGACTGGATTTGATAGGTGCGTCCCACGCTGCCGGTGATTTGCAGTCCGGGATACGTTTTCAGCTGCAGGTTTGCCGGAGCGACCGGCTGGGCCGGCGCGTTAAAGGTGAGGTTGCGAATCCGGTTGTTGCCGCTGTCCGCGATCAAAATCATGTCTGGTGAAAGACAGCCTCCCTGGGAATTCATCAGCGCCGTATTGCCGGGGCCGTTGGCATAACCAACCTGGTAAAAAGAGCCGGCCAGGGTGATGACGTTCAATTGCGCATCCATTTTGCGCACACAGCTGCCGCACATCAGATAAAGATTGCCATAATGGTCGAAGAACATGGTGTTAATCCCGCTAAAGCCGGCACTGGTGCCGTTGCCATCCGCGGCTGGACTCCAATAACCGCCTCCGCCTCCGGCAATGGTGGTCACATTCTGATTTTGATCCACCCGGCGAATCAGTCCATTGCCGGAATCCCAAACGTAAATGTTGTCGGCCTGGTCACAAGCCAGGGCGGCGGGGCTGGAAAAAGCGGTGAGCTGGGTTCCCTGCCCGTCGAAATATCCGGCAATTCCGCTCCCGGCGAAGGGCTGGGCCACGCCACTGCCCGGGTTGTAACGGTAAATCCGGTTGCCGCCGGAATAATAAAGATTATTGGCGGAATCGAAACAGATCCCGCTGCCGGTGTTGAGGTCAGGCAAACCTCCGTTGACGATCGACGCATTGCCGTTGGTTTCGACGGTCAACAGGTACGTCACACCGCCCCAATAACCGGCGGCCATCGCCAACCAAATCCGGTTGGAATTATCCATCACCATTGTCCCGACCGACCCCCAGGACAACGAAACGTTGGTCCCGTATCCCTCTAAAGAAGTTCCGCCGCCGGCAAAGGTGGAAACCGTCCGGTCGGGAGTGATTTTCCGGATCCTCTGATTGTTGCTGTCCCAGACATACAGGTTGCTGGCGGTGTCGGACACGATCTGCGTCGGGTTGTTGAAAGCCGTCAGCAGGCCTTGCCCGTCCACGTAGGCCGGTATGCCATAGCCGGCATAAGTTGCCACGGCGTCGTTATTGGTATCGTAAATTTGGGCCCGGGCCGGCCCGGCCAGGAGGAATAAACCCGGGATAATAAAACTAATTCGAGTGTTCATATTAAAGCTAATTCAATGTTGTGGAATTATATTTATACATAATGTTGCGACGGCAGGCAATCATCCATTCAGGGCCACCGGTTTAACGGGTCTTGGACAGTGAATGTCCAACCGGGTCGGGTAAAACGGGGCATGGATTACGCTAACGCACTCATCCCGGACCGCATCGGCAGCGCCATCTGCCTGGTGCGCGGACAAAAGGTATTATTGGACAACGACCTGGCGCGGCTGTACGGCGTGGAAACCCGCGCCCTCAACCAGGCCGTCAAACGCAATGTCGAGCGGTTTCCGGAGGATTTCATGTTCCAGTTGTCGCCCGACGAAGCCGAAGCCTGGCTGCGTTCAAGGTCACAGTTTGTGATCTTGAAACGCGGGGAAAATCTCAAGTACCGGCCCTATGCCTTTACCGAACAGGGCGTGGCTATGTTATCAGGCGTGTTGCACAGCGACCGCGCGGTGCGGGTGAACATCGAAATCATGCGGACCTTTGTCCGGCTGCGGCAGATGCTGGCGTCCAACGCCGATCTCGCCCGGAAGCTCGAGGCGCTGGAAAGGAAATACGACCTCCGGTTCAAGGTGGTTTTTGATGCCCTGCGCAAGCTGATGTCACCGGCCGAACCCAAACGCCGGGAAATCGGTTTCCACGTGAAATATGAGGATGACCGGCCTCGCGTTCAGGGCCGCCGGCCGGACGTTTTCCGGCGGTAAATACGCGATTTCCGGCAAGGTTTTGCATCCGGACAATTCCGTGTATATTGCGCACATGTTAGCAACACCGGAACTGCTTCGTGAAGCAGGACAATTCCCGCGGCTGGCCGAACACCTCCGTCGTTGGCGGTCGTTGCCGCTCTATCGCCAGGTCCCGGCGACCGGTACCCTGGTCGATTTCCAGAAAGTGCCGTTGCTGACCAAGCGTCGCATGCGGGAAGGATTTCCCGGAAATTTTCTGCCGGACGGCCAGTCGCTCGAAACGTTGTTGGAACAGAAGCAGGTGGAACTGGAACACACGTCGGGGACTTCCGAGGAACGGTTGCCGGTGGTTTTCGGTCGGAACTGGTGGAACGAGCAGGAACAACGCGCCCTGCGGCTGAACGGCTTCGTCGCCGCGGTGCTGGACCAGTGTCCCGATGCCCGGCGCGCCACGATCGTGCCGCCGGCCTGCAACGGCCTGACCTGCCCGACGGTCTGGATGTCCCGCGAACAACGCACCCTCGGCAACACGCTGTATGTGAATCTCGCGCGCATCCCGTTCCTGCTGACCGAAGAGGAACTGGGCCGGATGGCGGCAGAAATCTCCGAATGGTTGCCGCAATTTCTCGACCTGGACCCGGTGCATGGCGCGCGGTTCGCACTGTTCTGCGAGGCGCACGGCATCCGGTTCCCGTCGCTCCGTTTTTTGCTGTGCAGTTATGAATTTGTCAGCACCGTCCATCGCCGGATCCTCGAACGCGTGTTCGGCGTGCCGGTCTTCAACCTGTACGGCTCGACCGAAACCGGCCATCTGCTCATGGAAAACGAACACGGCGAAATGAAATGCGGCTATGACACCGCGTTTCTCGAAATCGTGAACGCGGACGCCGACGGCATCGGCGACCTGGTGGTCACGACATTGACCAACGACTACATGCCGCTGCTCAGGTATCGGATTGGCGACCTGGTGCAACGGCAGGTCCAGCCGTATGGAAATCATTTCACCGTTCACGGCCGCGCCCGCGACGTGCTGCCGGCGGCGGCCGGCCGGCGGGTGACGACCTGGCAGGTGGACCAGTGCCTGGCGGGCATCAGCGGCATCGTGCACTACGAATTGCGCCAGCTGCAGAACGGCGCGCCCGTGCTGCGGTTTGTGCCGGACAAAAACGGACCGTCGGAGGCGGACCTGCGGCGGGCCGCCTCCCGATTGGAAGCGCTGCTGGATTTACACGCGGAAATCCGAACCGAACCCATGACGGTCCTGCTGCCTTCGCCATCCGGGAAATTCCGGCTGATCCATCCGGTGGAATAGCGTTGGGCCGGCGGCGCGATCGCCGCACAGCGCCGACTCTACATCGGTTGACGGGGGCATCTGCTTTCACAGTTGCCACCATTGCGGGCCGGTGTTACACACCCATTGTGATCCAGCCGAACAGGAGAGGGATTCCGCAGCGTGTGGCCAGTGGCTTTACGGTTCTGGAAGTGTTCCTGGTGATGGTGATCCTGTTCGTCGTGTTCACGCTTTTCCTCAGCGCCGGTTCGAAGAGCGGACAGGAAAAACGGCTGGCCGCCTGCCAGAACAATCTGCAAAGCCTCTATGCGGCGATGAAAACCTTTTCGATGGACAACAACGGCGCGCTCCCGGCCGTTCCCGGGGCCGAAACATCCGAAGCACCGTTGAGCCGGCTCGTGCCGAAAGACACCACCGATACGGAGTTATTTATTTGTCCAGGCAGCAACGACAAACCGTTGCCGGAAGCGCAGCCGTTTGCCGACAAAAAAATCAGTTACGCCTATTACATGGGCCGGACGTTCGAGGCGGGTTCGGCGGCGCCGCTGATTTCCGACGCGCAGATCGATACCGCCGCGAAATCAGCCGGGCAACTGGTGTTCTCGCCGGACGGCAAAAAACCCGGCAACAACCACAATAAATTCGGCGGGAACGTGTTGTTCTGCGATGGCAACGTCCAGTACACCCCGGCCCGGCTGACGTTTCCGCTGCCGCTGGCCACCAATGTCGTTTTGCTGAACCCGAAACCGTAGTCATGGAAATCAAGATCCAGTGTGAGTGCGGCACCCGGTTTGCCTTCGACGTTGAGCCGGTCAACGGCCGGATGCCGGTGCGCGTCAGTTGCCCGGAGTGCAGTGCCGACGCGACCGAGTTTGCCAACGAAGCCATTCGCGAAAAACTTGCCGCGCCGTCGCCGCCTCCGCCACCACCCGTTCCGGAAACGCCCGTCCCGGCGCCGGCCCGGCAACCGATGCGGATTGCCGTGCCTGTTTCCGCTGCCGCCACCGCCGCGGCCGCCCCTGAATCCGCCGGCCTGAACGTGACGTTTTGTCCCCGCCACTCCAAAAATCCGGCGGTGGAAACCTGCCGGGTGTGCGGCAAGCCGATCTGTGAGGAGTGCATGGAGTCCTACGGTTACGCCTGCTCGACGTATTGCCGGAAACGCGCGGAGGAAACCGGCATCGAGCTGCCGGTTTACGGCAAACAACGGGCGGTTATTGAGGCGCGGATTGCCCGGGTGGGCACGCTGGTCTGGCGCGCCGCCCTGGGCCTCGCGGTCATTTTCGTGGCGGCCTGGGTCTGGTACACGTTCTTTCTTTCGCACCCGCGCGTCATTTATTCCGAAACCCTGCCTCATGGCGACCGGGCGCGTTACTATCATCTCCTCGGACCCGGCCAGTTGCTGGAGATGAGAGCCGACCGCATGACCCTGTTTGACCTGGGGCAGAAAAGGAACGTCTGGTCCGTGCCTTTGGATGTGGGATTTTCGCCGTCCAAGCCTGAACCCGGTGATCTGACCTTCGCCGAAGACGTCACGCTTTATCCGATGCCGCGGGTCATCGCCACCACCAACGACCTTTGGATTCTGTTTGGGGATCGCCTCATCCAATACGATCGCCGCAGCGGCAACAACAAACAGGAAATTCCGCTGCACCCGCCGGTTTTCAGTTTCACGCAAAATGGTGACGGCCTCACCGTGGTTTCCGGTGATGAATCGGGCCACGAGGTCATTACCCGCATCGCGCCCGCCGACGGGTCAATCCAAACCGAACCCATCGAATCCACCAACATCGCCGCCACCGTGCCGGCCAGCCGGCCAAAATCGACCGCGCCCTCGACCGCGCCCGCCGGATCCCCGGCCGGCAAGCTTATGGCGGCGATGACCAATGCCCTGCCGGCCAAACCCAAACCGGTGGCGGCATTGGAAAACCTGGACGACAAGTTTGTGGTCGACGGCGACCAGATTGTGCGGATGAAAACGGATTTGCTCGAGCGCAAGACCATCACCCGGCAGGCGATGAAGACGTCGACAAAAAAATCGTTGGTGGACAACAACCTCACCGCCGGCCAAAGCCTGGAAGCCACCGAACAAATGATGAATGACATGCGCCGGCAGGACACCGGCGGCGTCGAGGAGGAGGATGTGAGCCGTTACCGGGTGACCCTGCACCGGTTGCCTGACGGCGGCGTTCCGGATTGGACCGGCGAGGTGACCGGCGAACCTTCGTTTTTCGCCCTCAAAACCCTGAACGTCCTGATCGCCGGCAATTCCATCCAGGTCTTCGACAAGCAGAATAAAGCCCTCTGGTCGGCCAGCCTGACCTATTCCGTTGCGGCGCCTTTTGATTTTTTCTCCGGGCAGACGGAGGCGCCCTGTGTTGAATCCGGCAACAACCTGTATGTCTTCGACCGCGGCATGCTGACGAGTTTTGACGCCCGAACCGGTGAAGTGCACTGGCGGCTCACCAGCGTCGGCATCTCTCGCGTGCAACTGGACGACAAGAAGAACCTCTACGTGACCAGCACCGTCGCCAGCCCCGATTCCCTGCAGTTTTCCCAGCAGGTCAGCCTGTCCGCCCGGTCCGGCCCGGTCATCCTGAAAGTGGATGCCGCCACCGGCAAGGTGCTGTGGCGCTGCGAAAGCATCGGCGACACCTGTTATGTGTCCGGCAAATTCGTCTATGTCGCCCGGGCCAGCCAAAATCCCCTGGCAACCATGGGGGAGGATCCGGGGCTGGAATATGACATCTACCGGCTCAGTCCGGCCGACGGCCACGCCATGTGGGATTATTCCCAATCACGTCATCCGGTGCAGGTGGAAGTGCAGGGCAATGAAATTCTGCTTCACTTCCGCGGGGAACTGCAGGTGCTGAAATTCCTGAGCCTCTGAAGCGCCGCCGGCCTATTTCAACGCCGCATAAACCCGGTGCACGTCGTCGTGATCGTCCAGCGCGTTGAGAAAATTTTCGACGTCTTTCCGGTCGGCCGCGCTGATCTCGACGAAATTCTTGGCCAGGTAACGGATTTCGGCGGCAATGACATTCCAGCCGGCCGATTTCAGCGCCTTGGAAACGTGGTCGAGGTCTTTGATCTCGGTGATAAACCGCGCGCCCTTCTGGCCGGCGGGAACTTCCTCGGGCTCGAGCGGCTCAATTTCCTGCGCGCCGGCTTCGATGGCGTCCGCCTCCGCGTCGCGGTTGGCGTCCGGGTGGGTTGCTTCGACCACGCCTAGGTGGTTGAAGAAAAAGCTGACGCTGCCGGGCTGGCCGAGCGAGCCGGCTTTGAACAGATTGCGGATCTCCGGCGCCGTGCGATTGCGGTTGTCGGTCAGGCATTCGACCACCACGGGCACCTTGTGCGGGGCGAACCCTTCGTAAACGATCGTTTCGTAATTCACCTTTTCCGTGTCCAGCCCGGCGCCCTTCCGGATGGCCCGCTCAATCGTGTCCTTGTAAACCGACGCTTTTTTTGCCTTTTCCACGGCGACAAACAGCCGCGGGTTCAGGTCAGGATCCGGCCCGCCCAGTTTGGCGGCGACCATGATTTCGCGGACCAGCTTGACGGTCAGCTGGCCTTTCTTCTGCGCGTTGATCTCGCGCCCGGCCTGTTTCCATTGCGCACCCATAGCGACCGGTCATTGTGGACAATTATGGCGCCGGTTCAATGCAAATTAAGGCGGCGGTTGTGCCTCTTTTCAAGGTGGCGCGCCTCGCGCTGCGCGACGCGTTCGGGTCGCAGCGCGGCCCGACCACCAATCCGCACAGCCGCACCAGCTGCCGGCTTGTGCTTTTTGACACTTTCGCGTATTGGTCGCGTCATGCTTGTGGTTCATGTTCATATCCGCGTCAAGCCGGAGTGCGTGGAGGCCTTCAAATCGGCGACGCTGGCCAATGCCCGCGAAAGCGTCAAGGAACCGGGCATCGCCCGTTTTGACATCGTCCAGCAGCAGGACGACCCGACGCGGTTTGTGCTGGTGGAGGTCTACCGCGATGCCGCCGCGCCGGCGGCGCACAAGGAAACCAATCATTATCTCGCCTGGCGTGAGGTCGCGGAACCAATGATGGCCGAGCCGCGCCAGCGGGCGATGTTCAATAACGTTTTCCCGAACGACCAGGGGTGGTAGGGACGCCGCGCTCCGGCGTCCGCGCCGGAAATTGTCATGCAATTCGAATTCGCCACCGCCACGCGCATTGTTTTCGGCCAGGGCAAGGCCGATGAGGCCGCCGCTATCGCCAAAGGATTCGGCAAACGCGCGCTGGTGGTGGTCGGGCACAATCCGAAACGCGCCGAAAAACTTCTGGCGGATTTAAAAGCCGCGGCGGTGGCGACCACAGTTTTTTCCGTTGCCGGCGAACCCGAACTGGCTACGGTGGCCCGGGGTGTGAAACAGGCCCGGTCGGAACAGTGTGACCTGGTGATCGGTTTCGGCGGCGGCAGCGTGATCGACGCCGCCAAAGCCATTGCCGCCATGCTGGCCAATGACGGTGAACTGCTGGATTACCTCGAAATCATCGGCCGCGGCCGGCCGTTGATGCGGCCCTCGGCGCCGTTCATCGCTATTCCGACCACCGCCGGCACCGGCGCTGAAGTCACCCGCAACGCCGTCCTGGCGTCACCGGAACATAAATTGAAGGTCAGCCTGCGCAGTCCGTTGATGCTTGCCAAAGTGGTAATTGTGGATCCCGAATTGACTTATGATCTCCCGCCGGCGCTCACGGCCAGCACCGGCATGGATGCCTTGACGCAGCTCATCGAGCCCTTTGTCTGCACCCGCGCCAACCCGATGACCGACGGCCTGTGCATCGAGGGCCTCCGCCGCGCCGCGCGTTCGTTCCGCATTGCCTTCAGCAAGGGCACGGACCGGGATGCGCGGGAGGACATGGCCGTGGCCAGCCTGTTCGGCGGACTGGCACTGGCCAACGCCGGCCTGGGTGCGGTGCACGGACTTGCCGGGCCGATCGGCGGCAGCTTCGATGCTCCGCACGGTGCGATTTGTGCCGCGCTGCTGCCCCACGTTATGGCGATCAACCTGTGCGCCCTGCGCCGGCGCGATCCCCGCGGCGCCGCGCTGTACCGCTACGACGAAGCCGCGCGCTGGCTGGCCGGCGATTTAAAAGCGAAAGCCGATGACGGTTTGAAATGGGTGCGGGCGCTCGTGCTCGACCTGAAAATTCCCGGCCTTCGCAACTTCGGCATTCAACGCGAGCATTTTCCCGATCTCGTCACGAAAGCGGCCAATGCCAGCAGCATGAAAGCGAATCCCATCGCACTGACGCCGGAGGAATTGACCGAAATTCTGGAACAGGCGTGGTAAGGCGATATGAAGGTGTTTCCGAAACCGGTTTTCCTCGCCGCCCACACGGCCTGCCTGGCGCGCAGTTTCAAATATTGGACCGGTCGCGATCTGTTGCCCGGCGATTTCAATCCCCGGGAACTGGCGCAACAGCTCTATGACGCGCCGTTCGTTCTCGTGTCGCACGGGACGGAGCCGGACCCGGTCCTGAATTACGGCAACCGCGCGGCCCAGGCGCTCTGGGAAATGACGTGGGAAGAACTGACGCGGACGCCGTCCCGGCTGACCGCCGAAGCGCCCAACCGCGAAGAACGGGTGCGGTTGCTGGCCGTCGTCGCCGCCCGCGGTTACATCGACGATTATTCCGGCGTGCGCATTTCCAAAACCGGCCAGCGATTTCGCATCGCTCGCGCCACCGTATGGAACCTGTTGACCGCCGACCGACGCCCCTGCGGCCAGGCGGCGGTGTTTGACCGCTGGGAATTTCTTTGAGCGCCCTGGTGCTTTTGCCGGGCAGGGACGCCGCGCCGCGGCGTCCGAACTGTGCGTTATTACGGCCTGACGCACTGGAGCGGCGCCATGACGCCGGCGAAGACGGGGTGGCACAAAATCGGCGCACAGCGCCGACACTACACCTTGTATTTCCGCCTGAATTTGAAGTAAGCTGCCACTTCGTATGTTGACGCTCTCCGACATCGGCAAGGCATACGGCGGACGCGTGTTGTTCGCCGGCGCCACTCTCCAGGTGAACCGCGGCGACCGCGTCGGGCTGGTCGGCCCGAACGGTGCCGGGAAGTCCACGCTTTTTTCCATCATCCTCGGCGAGGAACCGATGGACACGGGCGAAGTCACGCGGGAGCGGAACGTCACCGTCGGCTATCTGCCCCAGGAAAGTGCGCCGGCGGGCGACGAATCGGTCATCGAACTGGCCACGGCCATCACTCCGGAATTCACCCGGCTTCGCCGCATTCTCAAGGCCTGGGAAGCCGATCATCCGGTCGAAGCCCTGCATCCGGAGGAGATCCACGACAACGTCCATGACCGGTTCAACGAACTGGGCGGCTACCGGCTGGAGGCCAAAGCCAAGCAGATCCTCGCCGGACTGAGTTTTCGCGAGAAGGATTTCGACCGGCCGGCGCGCGAGATGAGCGGCGGCTGGGTCATGCGGGCGCATCTGGCCCGGCTGCTCACGCAGGAGCCGGACCTGTTGCTGCTGGACGAACCCACGAACCATCTGGACCTCGAGGCGCTGCTGTGGTTCCAGGAATATCTGCAGACCTATCCCGGCGCGATCCTGGTCATTTCGCACGATCGCGAATTTCTCAACCGGCTGGTGGGCGGCATCGTTGAAATCCGCCAAAGCCGGCTGGTCCGGTATCGCGGCAACTACGACGAATACCTGACGCAGCGTGAAGCCGCCGAGGCCCAGCTCCTGGCCGCCTATAAAAATCAGCAGCGCGAAATCGCCCACCTGATGGAGTTTGTCAACCGGTTCCGCGCCAAGAACACCAAAGCCACCCAGGCCCAGAGCAAGCTCAAGCAGATCGACCGGATGGAAAAAATCGAGGCGCCGGCGGATGACGAAGGCAAAATTGATTTCCACTTTCCCCAGCCGCAACGCAGCGGGCAGAAGGTGATCACGCTCAAAAACATCCACCATGCCTACGGTGAAAACGTGGTTTACCGCGGCATGGATTTTCTCGCCGAACGCGGCCAGCGCATTGTGCTGGTCGGACCGAACGGCGCGGGCAAATCCACGCTGCTCAAAATCCTTGCCGCCGGGCTGACGCCGCAAGACGGCACACGGACCCTCGGTCACAATGTCAAGGCCGGCTATTACTCGCAGTACCGGGTCGACATGCTCGATCCGGAACGTACCGTGCTGGAGGAAGGCCTGGACACGCCGCAACGGGTGACCGAACAGTTTGTCCGCACCCTGCTCGGCTGCTTTCTGTTTCGCGGTGACGACGTTTTCAAGAAAGTCGCCGTGCTGAGCGGCGGAGAGAAAAGCCGCCTGGCGCTGGTCAAGCTGCTGCTCGACCCGCCGAACCTCCTGCTGATGGACGAACCGACCACGCACCTCGATCTATCGAGCATCGACGCGTTGCTCTACGCGCTCGACCAGTTCCAGGGCACGCTCGTATTCATCAGCCATGACGTCTATTTCATCCGGGCGCTGGCCAATCATGTCGTCCACGTCAATGCCGGCCGGCTTACTCCGTATCCGGGCGGTTACCAGTATTATCTCGACAAAACGAAGGCGCAGTCCGAACGCGCCGCGTTGACTTCTGCCGGTTCCAATGTTGGAGGGGCGGGTTCCCCGAGCCCCAATCAGCGGCCGGCGCCCGCCGACAACGGATTGAGCCGCAAGGAACAGAAGCGCTTCGAAGCGGAACAGCGCCAGGCGCGCTCGCGCGAACGCCGGGCGCAGCAGGAGCGGGTGCGACAACTGGAAAACGAAATCCAGGCGTTGGAAACGCAGCAGGCCGGGCTCACTGCTGAATTGGAAAAAGCGGAGACGTACGAAAAACCGGGCCGGGCCCAGCAGATCAACCGCGAACTGAGCGACGTCCAGCATCGGCTGGAAGTCCTCACGCCCGAATGGGAAGCCGCCGCGGGCAAACTCGCCGATCTGGAATGACTGAACGGGAGGGGCGAGCTCCGCGAGTCCTCAATTTTTGGGCGTCGTGGAACTCCGCCCTCCGAAATCGGAACCGTACCCATTGACCGTTCTATTTCAGCGTGGACACCGATCCGGCCGGCGCCGCATTATCCAGACCGTTGAACCGATAAAGAAACAGGGAATAACCAATCGTGTCCAGGGGCGTGGAATGTTCCAGAATTTGTCGCCAGGCTTCCCGGCCGGCCGGGGTGAAGTAAACTCCTTCCCGATGCGTCGCGCTGATGACGATCACGCCGCCCGGCTTGAGTGAGTCCAATCCGGATTGCGGTTCAAACAGCAGTCCGCCGGGCAGGTTATAGTGCACGATCCCGTAGTAACGCGGGTCGGCCATGCCGAAATAACAGAGGTAAATCGGGTCGGTGATTTTATTTTCGTCCAGCCAGCGTTTGAGCGCCTGGAGGTCCTGGCCCCAGTCGAGGTTGGAATCCACCAGCGCCCGGTAACCGTTCCCCGGGCCGCCGGCCAGCTCGTTGAAATAGGCGAGGTAATGCGGCGCCACCGGTTGCGCCGGGCGGTGGTTCAGCGGATAAAACACGATCTGGCTGCTGACGGCAATCGGCAGCAATACCGCGGCGGCCAGTCCCCGCCGCACCGGCTGCCGATACCGCGCCCAGTCGAGCACCAGGCTTCCGGCCAGCACATACAGGAATGGATACACCGGCAACAGATGACGCTGGCCGATGTTCAAATGCGAACCCATCGCCACGGCAAAGTACAATCCGGCCGGCAGGACCAGAAACGGCAGCCACGGGTTCCCGATCGGGTGGCGCGCGAACGCAAGGCCGAGGCTGGTCAGGACCAGGATCAGGGCCGGCAAAGGTGTTTTCAGGAGAAACGCCCACGGAAAATAGCTGTAAAAGCCGGTGGAAGAATATTGGCCGAGCAAATATGACGAGCGCAGTTGCATGTCCATCTGGCCGCGGGCGAAGCCGTAAATGAAGGCTTCGGGCAGCAGATGATGCCGTTGGGCGAACAGAATCAACTGCCCGCTCAAACCGACCGGCGTGTTGGCCATGAGGGCGGCAATCTGTTCGTCGCCCATCGGCGTGGCGGGTTGGTCATACCGGATTTGTCTCAGGGCGGCGGTGCCGCGGACGGCGGCTTCAATCCGAAGCTGGCCCGGCGTCCGATATGGTACCCGGGCCGCGGCTTCGCCTTCCGACTGGCCCAGCATTTGACTTTCGACCGAAGCCGAAGCCGATGGATTGACCGCTGCTGAATAACGGAAGGAATAGGAGGCCCAGATAACCCCGTAGGTTAATGCCAAACCGGCGGCAAACAGCCCGGCCAGTCGGCCGGCCCGCACGCCGGATGAAGCCTGCCGTGTTTCCTTCCGGCCGGCCGATATCGGGCGCGAAAAGATCCACGCCGCAGTCACCAGCCAGAAAATCGGCAGCAACAACACCGCCGAAAATTTGGCGGCAAAGGCCAGGGAGAAAAAAACCAGAAACCCGGCGACATTGAAAGCCGTCCATTGCCGGCAGGTTCGCCACAGGAAATAAACCGCGCCGAAGAAGAACATCGCCTCCCCGACATCCGTGGTGACCAGCCCGCTGTGCGCGATGAAGTTGGGGTCAAAACAAAACAGGGCCAGCGACAGCACGCCGCCGGCAAATCCAAACAGCTCGCGCGCCCAGCAAAAGACCAACACCGCCAGCGCCACGCCCAGCAACAGGATCGGCAGCCGGCCCCAAAAGAACATGCCGTCCACGTCATTGTAAAAATCCGCCCGGTTCAGCGGCAGGGTTGGCGGAACCGCCGCCGGGCCGACGATGCCCGGATCCTGCCGGTTGAGGCGCTGCAAGGCTTCCGGGCGGAGACCGTACAGGAACGTGTGGCCAAATGCATTTTCTTCGGTGGTCGTGTCCAGCGACAACGTCCAGCTCCAACGCAGGGCCGCCTCGCTGTTGGTGAGCGGCAACGTCACCGGTATTTCAGCGGACAGATCCACCTCGCGCGGCCAGTCGTGGCGCCAGAGCAGGGGCAACGCGGCCAGTTCCTTCGTCAGCGGCGGATGTTCGGGACTCATCCGGTAGTCGTGCCACCGCAGGTAGGAATAACCGGCCGGCAGAAAGGCGACTTCGTCGTAAGTGGGGGACGCGCTCCGGCAAAAGGAGAGCACCATGCCCGCGAAGATCACACAGAACAGCGCTGCCACCGCGGTTTCCCGGATCAGCCGGGCGCGGCTGGATTCCCGCGGGAACTGGCCCCGGGAACCGCCGTCAGGGATGCGCAAAGGGCTGATCAATGGCGCAGGAAATTATATTTGAAAATGCACCACAGGGCGCGGAAACCGTCGCGCCAACCGATTTTTTTCCCTTCGGCATAGGTGCGGCCGTAGTAGGAAATGGCGACCTCGTAAATGCGCACGTTCAACCGGGCCATCTTCGATACAATCTCCGGTTCAAACCCGAAGCGGTTTTCCTCCAGCCGGACCTTTTGAATCAAGTCGCGCCGGAACGCCTTGTAACAGGCTTCCATGTCGGTGAGGTTCAAATTGGTGGCCATGTTGGAAAGGGTGGTCAACAGGTTGTTGCCGACCGAATGCCAGTAATACAGGACGCGATGCGCACCGGCGCCGATAAACCGCGAACCGAAAACCACGTCCGCTTTGCCGGACAAAATCGGCGCCAGTACCCGGTGATATTCCGTCGGATCGTATTCCAGGTCGGCGTCCTGGACCATGACCACGAACGATGCAGCCCGGGCAAATCCGGTGCGCAAGGCGGCGCCTTTGCCCTGGTTTTTTTCGTGCCGCACCAGCAGGACCCGCGGGTCGTTGCCCGCCGTCGACTGCATCTTCTCCCAGGTGCCGTCCGTGGAAGCATCGTCCACCACGATGAGCTGCTGGACCGGACGTTGGGCCAGAACGATCTGGATCATCTGGGCGATGGTCGCCGCTTCGTTGTAAACCGGCATGACGACCGAGAGGCACGGTTCAATGTCGGCGTTGGATCGGTTTTGGGTCATTGGATGACGGCTCAATCAACTCCGTATGCCGACCGAGGCTGACAAAAGCGGCCGGCGGGTTCAATCCGCAAATTGCAGGTTCGGCGTGATTTTTGGCAGGGACGCCGCGCTGCGGCGTCCGGACAGCGCCGCGCGCCATCCCTGCCATTTTTCGGAAATGCGCACCGCCAAAATATCTCGTAAATCATAAATCAAATATCGTAAATTCCGCCATGCCTTCATTCGATATTGTTTCGCAGGTCAACTCGATGGAAATCGAAAACGCGGTCAATCAGGCCAAAAAAGAACTGGCCAACCGGTTCGATTTCAAGGGAAGTCAATGGGAGATCGCGCTGGAAAAGAGCGAAATCAAACTGTCTGCCGGGGACGCTTTCAAGGTGCGCACGCTCAATGAAATTGTCGTCGGCAAACTCGCCAAACGCGGCATCAGCCTCAAAAGCGTGGAGCAGTGCGAGCCGGACGTGTCGCCGCTGGGCCATGCCCGGCAGGTCATCCGGATCAAGCAGGGCATCGAGACCACCGTCGCCAAACAGATCACCGGCTTCATCCGCGACGGCAAATTCAAAGTCACCACGCAAATCCAGGGCGAGGAGGTCCGGGTCAATGGCAAGAGCCGTGACGAATTGCAGGCGGTCATCGGCGCCGTCCGCGCCAAAGAACTTCCGGTGTCGGTCCAGTTTGTGAATTTCCGGGACTAGGACGTTTGAAAGCGGCGCTCCAGCGCGCTGTTTCGCCGTTTGGCGGTCATGGTTGAAAATCAGACCTCGACCGCCTGGTTGTATTCGGGGGCGATGACTTCCGCCTTCGGTTTCATGGCGCGCAGGGTTTCAGCATGGGTCAGGCATTGCGCCTCCTCGCCGTGGATGCAGAAGATTTTTTTGAGATTGCCGGAAATCTTTTGCGCGTATTGCTTCAATTCGTTTTTGTCGGCGTGTCCGGAATAGGTATCGAGGGACACCACCCGGGCGCGGACCTCATGCGGTTCGCCGAAGATGTTCACCGGGTTTTTGCCGGAAATGATCTGCTGGCCCAGTGTGCCTTCGGCGCAATAGCCGATGAACAGGATCAGATTATTGGCAAAGCCGATGTGATTGGCCAGGTGATGGCGGATGCGCCCGCCTTCGGCCATGCCCGAGGCGCTGATAATGACGGCGGGTTCCTTGAGATTGTTGAGCGTCTTGGACTGTTCGGCGTCGCGGAGATAAGTGAGGTTGGACATGCCGAACGGGTTTTGTTTCTGGAGAAAATTGTAGGTGGCCTGGTTGAAACATTCGGGATGCAGCCGGTAGATTTCGGTGGCATTGACGCTCAACGGGCTGTCCACGTAGATCGGCGCGCGCGGCAATTTGCCGGCCAGGGTGAGTTGGTTCAGCACATAAACGATCTGTTGGGTGCGTCCGACGGAAAAGGCGGGGATGATCACCTTGCCGCTTTGTTTCAGTGTTTCGGAAACCAGCCGGCCGACGGTGTCGTCGGCATCGGTGCGGACTTCGTGTTCGCGTCCGCCGTACGTGGACTCGATTTGGAGGTAATCCACATTATCGGTCGGCGCCGGGTCGCGGAGAATTTCGTCGTTGCCGCGGCCGACATCGCCGCTGAAGAGCCAGCGGAATTTCCGGCCGTTTTCGTTGATGTCCAGGATCACCTGGGCCGAACCGAGGATATGTCCGGCGTCGCGGAAGGTCGCCGTGACGCCGTCCACGGCCAGGAACGGGCGTTCGTAGTTGACGGAAACAAACTGGTGCACGGCCTTTTCGGCATCGGCGGCCGTGTACAACGGTTCAACCGGCGGCTGATGTTTTTTGGCGCGCTGCTTGGAGACGAAGGCGGCATCTTCCATCTGGATATGGGCCGAGTCCACCAGCATGATGCTGCAGAGGTCGCGGGTGGCAAAGGTGCAATGGATGTTGCCGTTGTATCCCTGGCGGACCAGGTTCGGCAGATTGCCGGCGTGATCCAGGTGGGCGTGGCTCAGGATCACGGCGTCAATCTGCTTCGGATCGAACGGGAAACAGCAATTGCGCGCGGTCATTTCCTCGCGATGCCCCTGGAACAGGCCGCATTCGAGCAACAGCTTTTTGCCGTTGACCTCGATGAGATACATGGAGCCGGTGGTGGTGCGCGTGGCGCCGAGGAAATGGATGCGCATGACGATTGATGATTTACGATTTTTGATTGATGATTGGCCCGCCGCTGAATCGTGTGCCGGATTCAAAAATCATAAATCGAGAATCATAAATCAACAATGACTTAACTGTGCCGGTAGATGATGCGCGCCCGGTTCAGGTCGTAGGGCGACATTTCGATGTTTACCTTGTCGCCGACGCTGATGCGGATGAAGTTTTTCCGCATTTTGCCGGAGATATGGGCGAGCACCTCGTGGCCGTTGGGCAGGGCGACCCGGAACATGGTGCCGGGCAGCACCTGGGTGACATTTCCCATCAATTCTATTGGCTCTTCTTTGGGCATGAAACGGCCTTAAACCGGGTCATCAATGCCATTCCCGCCACCTGAAATCAATCCCTTTTCGCGGTTTAAAAATCATTGTACATCGGCCGTTGTTGGGTTAAAGTCCGTCACTCTTATGAAGAACGATAACCTGACGACCGCTTTGAATCTGGTGCTGGCGGTGTTGGCAATTTTGGGCGTGATTTTTGCCCTGCAGACCATCTTTCGGACGCGCGAGCTGCGCACCTTGCAGATCCAGGCCACCCAGGCCAACGCCTATATGATGGCCGTCCAGTCGCTGGCCCAGGATTCCATTGCTTACGCCCAGAAAAATCCGAATCCGGAAATTCAGCGCATCCTGGCGCCGGTGATGCCCAGACCTGTCAACCATTGATTGATCATGAACGAATCTGAACCGAATTCCTCCGCCCAGGCCGAGTTGATGGACCAGTTGGTTGCCTTGCGCCACCAGGTTTTTACGCTGCTGCTCGCGCTGGTTGTGGTCAGCGGCACGCTCACCGTCGTTCTGTACCGCCAGTCCAACCTGACCGGCAAGGACATCGCCGCCATCAAACCCCAGGCCACCCAGGTCATCGAGAGGTTCAAACAGAACCAGCAGAGCATGGAAAATTTTGTGAAGCAGCTGGCGGCCTATGGTGTTACCCATCCGGATTTTCAGCCGATCCTGCAAAAATGGGGCGTTCCCATGCCGGCGGCCCCGGCTCCCGCGCCTAAGAAGTAACCGCGCTCAGCCGCGCGCCGCAGTTTGAACAGAAGTTCGACTGCGGCGGACAATTGTTCCCGCAACCGGGACAGTCGATGTGTGCCTTTTTGTGGCGGTAATGAATGATCAGGTTCCGGGTATAGGGAATCCAGGTGAAGACATAGGCAAAAATGAAGACGGAATCGCGCTTGTGCAGAGAATAGGTCAGCAACAGCAGTGACCCGGCCAGACTCAACCACCAGAACGCTGTCGGCACCACCACCCGTTTCTTCCGTTCCGTGGCGTACCATTGAATGAAAAAACGCGTGAAAAAAACCACGTTGCCCAGCCAGCCGACCACTTTCCAGACGCTCCAGTCAATGCCAAGGAATTTGCCGTCGTGCCAGATTAGTTGATGCAGCCCGTCCATAATGAGCACAGCTTAAGGCGGTACCGGCTGAATTTGGAGAGAATTTTCCGCGTCCCTAGCCGCCGGCGACAATTTTGACGATCTCCAGCCGGTCGCCGGCGCTCAACGGCCGGCGGGAAAACTCCGATGGCGCCACCGCCTCGCCGTTGTGCTCCACCACCACGCTGCGCGGCAGCAGCTTCTGGGCGACCAGAAATTCCTCGATCGAACAGGGCAGCTTTGCTTCGACTTCCTTCCCATTGGCGATAATCGCGGTCATTTTAACCTCGAATCTAAAAGTTGTCTGCTGCCGGACCTTGGATGTTCGACGTTGAATGTTGAATGTTTTCACTTCAGGACGTTAGCGCCGCGTCCCAGTCCTTCCAGACCGGTTCGTAGCCAAGCCGGCGAATCAGATCGGCCACTTCCTGTGACGAACGATCGTCGGCGATCTGGAATTGCCCGGTGGCGTTGGTCGCCTGGCTGGGTTGCGGCGCCCATTCGCTGGCGCCGGACGCCAGTTCCACGATCCGGCCCCGTTCGGTGTGATGGATCTTTTCCCGGCCGGCGCCGGTGTAACCGCCGGGTTCGGTGTGGCTGCCGGCGCTCATCAGGGTGACCCCGAGCGGCAGCAGGCCATCGCGCAGTTTCGGCGATTCGCGCGTGGACAGCACGATGCCCACGTCCGGGAACATCAGGCGCAGCGCGCAGACCAACTGGGCCAGGTCCCGGTCGCGCATGTGCGTCAGCGGCTGAAATTCGCCGGCACAGGGCCGCAATCGGGGCAGCGAAATCGTCAGTTGCGCCTTCCAGCAGGTTCGCAGCAGATATTCCGCATGGGCGGCCACGCTGAGCGCTTCATAACGCCAGTCGGCCAGGCCGTAGAGCGGGCTGATGCCGAGCCGGCGGAAACCGGCGGCGTAGGCGCGTTCCGGCGTTTCCAGCCGCCAATCGAAATTCCGTTTCGGCCCCGCCGTATGCATGTCGGCGTAGACCTGGCGGTCGTAGGTTTCCTGGTAGACGACCAATCCGTCGGCGCCGGCCGCCACCAGCGGGCGATAATCCTCCGTTTCCATCGGGCCGACTTCGAGTGAAATGCCCGGCCAATCCGGATGCAGCGCCGCGATGCAGTCGCGCAAGTACGGGTTGGAAACGAATTTGGGATGTTCACCGGCGACGAGCAGCAGGTTGCGAAATCCCTGCCCGCGCAGCGCATCGGCTTCCCGTTTCACGTCCGCAAGCGACAACGTCACCCGCAGGATCGGATTGTCGCGGGAAAAGCCGCAGTACTGGCAGTTATTGATGCATTCGTTGGAAAGGTAGAGCGGCGCGAACAGCCGGATGACCTTGCCGAAGCGTTGCTGGGTCATCGCATGCGAACGCCAGCCCATGTGCTCGAGCAATTCGCTGCCGGCCGGAGAAATCAAATGCGCAAAATCCGCCAGGGACAACCGGGGCCGGGCCAGGCTCTCGCGCACGGCCGGGAGGCCGGCGGTTTGCGAACGCCGGGCCAGCGCCGCCAGCGGCAGGGAATTGAATTCAGCGGTAAAACTCACGGTCCCAACGTAGCAAATCGGCGGACAAAGTCGAGAAAACGAGCGGTTCGATAGGTTGGTGGGTCGGGCAGCGCTACGATCCGACGCGTTTCATCTTTATCCCCAATTTATTACCCGCGTTACCGGGAATGGGGTGGGCGGGGATTGTTGGCCTGGATGCGTTCCAGTTCCACGGTTTCCAGGACGGCCGACTGGCGCTGGACCTGTTTCTTCATTTGGTCCAGCAGTTTGCCCTGCTCGATCACCACGGCGTTCAATTGTTCGACCTGGCGTTCCAGATGGGCGAGGTGAGCCTCAATTCGCTCGAGCCGGTTGATGGTCTCCGGGTTCATAGACGGTCGTTTCCCATCCGGCCCAATTAACGGGCCCGCCGGTTTCCGTCAAGCCCGGAGAGGACAGTGACACATTTTTCAAAAATGGTGGGGACAGCACGCTGCGGCGTTGCTACCCAAAATGTGTCACTGCCGGTCGGAGCTTGGCATTGCGCTGCAGACGAAATTGGGAAACACTGGGGAAGCCAAACGATTTTCATGCCGCGCCAAACGCCAGTTTCAAAATCCGCAGCCGTGATGATCCTGGGTGTCGGCTCTTTCGCGCACAGCATCGGGCGGGCGCTGGCCGATGCCGGCGCCAGGATCACCACCTATCTGACCCGCAATTACGGGCATTTCCCGCCGACTCTCGTCGGGCCGACCTTTTCGCGCGGCGCCTATTCCAGCCCGGTCCCGCTGTTGAAAAAGAACCGGGTGGACGCCGTCATTCCCCAATCCATCGACTGGGCGCTGCAGCCGTGGGCGGGAGATTTGTTGCAATCGGGCGTCGGCATTTTCAGTCCGACGCGCGAGGCGATGCGCATCGAGCGCGAACGGGATTTTGCGCGAAAACTGTGTGCCGATTTCAAGATTCCCTTTCCGCCGGCCTACGTGGCGGCCAACCAGGCGGAAGCGGAAAAGATTCTGGCCCGCCATGCCCGGCCGTTCGTGATAAAAAACCCGCTTTGTTCGCCGACCAGTCCGATCCACACGATCCTGTGCGAGACTGTGGAGGACACGCGCGCCTGGCTGCGGCACGTCAATTATGCCGAGGGCGTTTTCCTGCAGGAATACCTGGGGCGCGCCGAGGCCGGCCACATTGTGCTCGTCAGCGGCGGCGAAATTTATTCGGTCGTGACCAACCAGGAATACAAATACGCCTTCAACGGCAACCAGGGGGTCGTGGCCGGTGCGCCGCTCGGCGGGCTGGTGGAGCGCGACCCGGGTGACAAGTACGGTTTGGCCCGGCAGCTCATCCACCCGCTGCTGCCCTGGCTGCGCAAGGCCCGGTTCAACGGCCCGTTGCAGGTCACCGCCATCCGGCGCGGCGGGAAATGGCACGTCGTCGAATACAATATCCGGATCGGTGTGACATCCGGCCCGATGATTTTGCGCATGCTCAAAAATCCGGTCGAGACGGTTTTGCGGACCGTGCACAACGAAAAGCTCGACCTCCAGTTCCGCTCCGGACTGAAATTCGGCTGTTCGCTGACGCTGGCGGGTTACGGCTATCCGTTCGTTCAGGTGCGCAGCCCGCATCTGCCGCTGGAAGTGGATGGCCGGTTCAACTGCGATGTCTGGTGGAACGAAGTGGCCCGGGGCAAGGACCGGAAGCTGGTGTCGACCGGCCACCGCATCGCTGACGTCATTGCGCTGGCGCCCCGACTCGGGGCCGCCGTCGCGCAGGCCTACCGGAACATTCGCAAGATCCGGGTCGTGGGGAGTTATTTTCGCACGGACATCGGCCAAAGCCTCTGGCCGCCGGGGACGATTTGAAGTCCGCCGCGGCTTTCAACGTCCGGCGTCGAATTCATGGATCGCGGCACGCCCAACGAAATGGACGGATCCTTAAAAGAAAAAACCGGCTCGCCGCCGCGGCAAACTCTGATGTTGGCGGCCTGCGTCGTCTTTGCGGCCTGGGTCGGGTCGGCCATTTTATCGAGCCGTTGTCTCTATGCCGACGGCGCGCACGAATTCATCCGGGTGCTGCAGGCGCAGAATTTTGTCACCCTGATGTGGTCGCGGCATTTTGCGTTTTACGCCTACGAATTTCCGCTGGTTCTGGCCATCAAGCTGGGCGTGACCAACCTGGCCGGATTGAGATTCGCTTTCGGCCTGGGCTGTTTTTCGCCCTGGCCACTGGCGCTGGCCGCCTGTTACTGGATGGCACCGAGGCATTTCTGGCTGGCGGCCATGGGTTGTGCGGCGGGTTATTTGAACGCCTCGTTCATGGCGGTGGGCGAACATATCCTGGCCCACGCGCTGTTCTGGCCGGCCCTGTTTGCGCTGCTGTTTGCACAGCCGTTGAAGCCGATGGCCGCCTTTTTCCTGTTAGCCGCCGCTGCCGGACTTTTGTTCAGTTACGAATCACAAATCCTTCTATGCGTGCCATTGGCAGCGCTGGCCGGGTGGCGGTCGCAGGCCGAACGCCAAAATGGCAATCGCCTGGCCTGGGCCATCTGCCTGGTCGCTGCCGCCCTGTTTCTGGCCGCCATCTGCATTGGATGGTTCTCGGTGTTGATGCCGGAACTCCCGTCGAATTTTATCGGTTTCAAAACTTCCACCGCCGCCATCCTGGGTCACCCGGGTTGGACGTTGACCTGGACGTTGGCCTGGTTGGGCCTGGTTCTCGCCGCCTGTTTTTCCGAAACGATTTGGCGCGGCGCCTCCGGCAAAATCGGATTTTACGTGTTGTTCCTGGCGGTGGCGGTCTGGGGTACCTGGCCGTTGCTGGCGCCGGGCCGGTTGGACAACGGCGTTGAGGTGGACAATCGATCGTTGGATGCGCTGGTGCCCCTGGCGCTCTTTCCGGTGGCGCTGATGTTGCGATTCCGTCCGCGCTGGTTTGAAGTCCGGCGGGAGCGGATCGTGGCGGCGGCGGCGGTTTTATTGCTGGCGCAGTCGCTGTGGCAGATCTCGGCGACGATCTGCTGGTATCGGGACGTGGTGTGTCTGCAGGATATTCTGGCGACAAAACGTGGAATCGTCCCGGTGCACTCCACCGTTCTGGCGGCGGACGGAATGGAAGGGCGCGATATGCATCCGGACAGCATCGGCGGCCGTTTCGACTGGACCTGGCCTTGCCTGAGCATTGCCCTGGCGCCGAACCCCAAAATCAATTGCCTGGTCTGTTCGGAAGTATTCCTGGACCCGGCCGTTCGGCGGTATTACTGGCAGCCGTTTGATCCGTTCAAACCGGAAACGTTGCCCGACCTTGAACATTTCGGCCTGGATTTTTCGGGTTACGTTTCCGCCCTGAACGGATCGAATCAAAAATAATCCGCCCGGCTCATTTGAAACCGTTGGCGGCCTTCAACGCCTCGGCTTTGCGCTCATGGATCGCGGCGCGCGCGGGATTGTTGTTCGATTTGAAATGGGCTGCCAGTTCGCGTTGCAATTCGTATTCGACCGATTCACGGCTGACCGAGCGTTGCGACCAGACAAAACCCAGAGCGATCAGGCCGGCCAGCAGGGCGGCCCATCCCACCGGGCTGCCTCGCCCGAATCCGGGCGCACCGCGGAGGCAGCCATAGCCGGACAATCCGGCGAACAGGATCAAGCCGCCGGCGAGGATCAGCGGGGCGATTCGCAACAGCCACAATGATGCGGCGGCCAGGCGGCCGGTGACCGGCGGAGCGGCGGGCGGCAGGCAGGCGGCGGGCAGAATGGCCTGTAAATTCGCATTGCGCAGTATCGCCAGAGCCAGCCGCGGGTCGGGTCGAACCGTCGGTGGTTCCAGCAAATCGCGTTCGTCACCCGTGGTCAGGAAAGTGGCGACGCGTTCCTCGGCCACCAGGTTGGTCAGGCGCGTGGGAGCCAGCAGATCATCCACCACGATGCGTGAAACCCGGCAGAGACCGGACAGAATGACGGCGGCGAATATCAGCGGCAGCCACGTTGCCGCCCATCGCGGCAGCCGGCTGCCGGATTCGGGTCGCGCCAGCAGGACGACGGCGCCGAGGCTGGCGATGACCAGGATATTGAAGACATCCATGTAACGGCTCGCCGGAAATCCTTCCCCATAGTTGGCCCGGCCGTAGGCGATGGTGATGGATTGCAAACCGCTCCACAAAGCCAGCCCCAACAGAAATTCAGCGGTTCGACCGGCCGGAAAATCCCGACGGAGATAAAGCCCGAGCACGGCCGCGAGCGGCAGGACCACCAGTCCGATCATCAGGGGAGCATCAAAAAACGGCCAGGCGAGGTTGTGGATGAGAGCGGAAATAAATTCCGGGAAGGCATGAGCCTGCAGGGATCGGTCATTGACCGACGTTACGCTCAGAGCCAGGCCGATCGCCGCCAGCAGAAGGCACATGGCCAGCGAAACGACATTTCCTTTTTCCAGCCGGCGGGTTTTGATCGTCCGCAAAAGGATCGGGCCGCCGGCGGCCAGGGGCGCCAGCAGCCCCGACGCCATCGTCACCAGGCTCAGGACTGCCGCCGCCAATCCCAGCCACCACCAGACGCTGCCGGCTTTCGCGAACCCCAGCCCGACCAACGTCGCCAGCGCAAAAATATTCACAAAATACCAGAGTGAATTGATTCCCCAGATGGCATTTTCGCCGGCATACGGAAGGACGAAGAAGGGAAGCAGGAAAAAAACGACGCGCCCGCCGTTTTTTCGGCCGAGGAAATGCCAGAGACAGAACGCCAACCCGCAGGCAAACGAAGCATGGATGAACGCGTTGACGGTCATTTGCAGCAACGGTTCCCATCGGCCGTTCAACGAGATGAGACTCAGATCCAACAGGTAGGTGACCAGAATCCGGTGCGCGCCGTCGGCGGAGAACAAATCTCCCCATGCCAGATGTCCTTCCTTCCATGGCCGGAAAAGCGAATCGGCCTGGTACCACTGGTCCCAGAACGGCAGGGGCGAACCATAGAGCGACACGATCCAGAGTTGCGCTCCCAGGGCTGCCAGAAACAACGCCGCCAGCCACGCGGCGAATGATTTCAGCGTGTCCTCCGGTGACTGGGCGGCACTGGTCATTTCGGGAATCAGCCCGGCGAAACTATAACAACCTCCTTCCGATGCAAGCCGCAAACCTCTGGATTCGGAGGGGCGAACTCGCGAGTCTCCATTTTATTGTGGGCGTCGTGGAACTCCGCCCTCTGAAATTTAGAAGACTGCCGAATTTTCGTGTTTTTTGGCACGATTCGTGGTTTAACCATTCCCAACGTCTTATGGATTTTGATTCGACCAGTTTTCCTTTGCGGCCGGCGTGGACGGAGATCGACCTCGGCCGGTTGCGCCGCAACCTGCAGCTTATCCGGCGGGATCTGCCCAAATCCGTGCGATTGCTCGCGGTGGTAAAGGATGAGGCCTACGGCCACGGCGCGCTGGATGTGGTCCGTATCGCGCTGGAAGAAGGTGCTACCGGCTTCGGCCTGAGCAATCTCGAGGAGGCCATGACCCTGCGTGACGCGGGCATCACGGCGCCATTGCTGCTGTTGGGCGAACGGCAGGAGGCCGAATTGCCCTGGTGCATCGAACATGACCTGACGGTCTGCGTCAACGAACCCCGTGTGGTCCGGACGCTCGCCCGCCTGGCGGCCGACGCCGGCAAGCGCGTGCCGGTGCATGTCAAAATCCATACCGGCATGAGCCGTTACGGCGTGCGCTGGGACGAGGCGCTGCCGTTGATCGAACAGATTGCGGCCCAGAAATCATTGCTGCTGGAAGGCGTGATGACCCATTTCGCACAGTCGGATGAAACGGACAAAACGTTTGCCAACCTCCAGTTGTCCCGGTTCAACGAAGTGCTGCAGGGACTCGCGGCCCGCGGTATTTCCGTGAAGCTCCGCCACACCTGCAACAGCGGCGGGTATCTCGACCTGCCGCAGGCGCATTTCGACATGGTCCGGGTCGGCCTGCTGCTCTACGGCATTTTTCCGTCATCGGTCTGCCGCCGGATTCCCGGCATCGAGCCGGTCATGTCGGTCAAGGCGCGGATCGCGGCGATTCAAAAATTGAAACCGGGCGAGGTGGTCGGTTACGGCATGCGCTACACGGCGCCGGGTGAGCGGCGCATCGCGGTGCTGCCCATCGGCTACGGCGACGGCTTCCCGCGCGTGCGCAACACCGGCGGCGCCCTCATCCGCGGCAAACGCGCCCCGCTGGTCGGCGGCATTGCCATGGACGCGCTGATGGTGGACATCACGGACATTCCCGAGGCGCAGATGTGGGACGAGGCGGTCCTCATGGGCCGCCAGGGCGGCGATGAAATCACCGTGCACGATATCGCCAAACTGAAAAACTCGGTGAGCTACGACGTTCTCACCAACTGGCGGCTGCGGCTGCGGAGGAAATCCGTGAATGCCGCGGCCAAAACCGCCGGCGCGCTGGAAGCGACCGCGGTAAAATGATTTTTGTCGCGGCGCCCGGTGAGCGCCGCTGAAAAATTGCGGCGGTCGCAGATCGCCGCTACAGAACGCGTCCATCCGTGATTGATAAAAAATGAAACTGCTTTTTTCCGAACAGAATTCCGACTACGAGCATTACCAGTTTCCCTACGCCATCTGGGCCGTGCCGGAGGCGGGCGAGACGGCGTCGGACATTTTCAATGCCGGTTTTCTGCCATCCTCACGCCAGTTGGACCGTTTTTATCTCTGCCGCCAGGTGCGCGTGAACCTGGCGAAATTCAAACCGTCCTCCGAAAACCGCCGCATCGTCCGCAAAGGCGCGGGCATCGAGGTGAAACTCGTGCCGCGTGACAAGTACGACTACACGCCGGCCCGGCGCGACTTTTTCAAGACCTACGCCGATATCAAATTCGGCAAGGACGTGATGACATTCGACCGGCTCGACAGACTCTTCAATTCCCCCATCATCTCGCACTTGTTGGTTTTCACGGACCTGGAAAAGGGCCAGGAAGTCGGCGTCGCCACGCTTTACGTCGAAAGCCGGGAACTCGCCTATTATTACTACGCGTTTTACGACCTGAACTATTACGCGCGCAACCTCGGCATGTTCATGATGACTTCGGCGGCAATGCTGTTTGCCGAACGGGGGTTCAATTATCTGTACCTGGGCACCTGCTATTCGCAGACGGCCTTGTACAAAACCCAGTTCGCCGGCGCCGAGTTTTTTACCGGGTTCCGCTGGTCGGACGATATGGACGAATTGAAATTCATCATCCGGCGGGACAAGAAGGAACTCGGCCAGCATTTGTTGGAAACCGCCGAATACCGCGATGAATTTTACAAGGGCGACCTGGGCAAAATCACCGAAGCCACCAGATTCCAAATCAGAGTGAAGTGAAGGGTATGACCACCGAACGGATGACCAGAAACCATTTTGGCCGGACCGTGCGCGGCCTGAACGCGGGCGGCCCGCCGAACATCTTCATCGGCACCGACAGCGGCGCAACGACCTCAAAGATCGGCGCCGTATGGGAGGACGGCCGGACGGTGACCACCCGCCTGCTGCAACAGCCCACCCGGTCCGAAAAGGGCCCCCGGGCGGTCGTCGCCGGCTGGGTGTCGTCGATCAATGAATTTCTCCAGCTCAACGGGTTGAGCTGGTCTCAGATCAAGGGTGTGGGCCTGGCCATTCCCGGACCGTTCCGGCGCTACGGTGTGCTGGACCGCACCGCCAACCTGCCGCGCAGCTTTACCGGTTGGGATGTCCACACCGCCTATCGCCGCGCCCTGGCCAAACAGGCCGGCCGCGAATTGCCGTTGATCGTGGGGAACGACGGCAAATTCGGCGGTGTCGCCGAAGCGCAATATGCCCGGGGAGACATCAAAGCGTCGGTGTTGATGTTCGCGCCCGGCTCGGGCCTCGGCAGCGCTTTCGTCAACGAAAACGGCCTGCCGCTCGACGGCGACACATTGGCCGGCATGGAGACCGCTCACATGCCCGCGCCGCTGCATCTTCTGGGCATCAAGCCAATCCCGTGTGGCTGCGGCAAAAAATGGGGTTGTATCGAAACCTATACGACACTCTCCGGGCTTCCGTATTTGCTCGCAGACAAACTGCTCAAATTTCCGAAGCACCCGCTGGCCAGGTCCCCGGCCAACATCCGCGAAAAAGTGCTGTCGCTGCGCAGCCTGGCCCAAAAAGGCGATCCGTTGGCGGCGGAAATTTTTGATTTCCAGGCCCGCGCATTGGGATTGCACCTCGCCAATATGGCCATGGCCCTCGATCCCGGGATTGTGGTGATCGGCGGCGGGTTGATGGATCCGGAAGCCACGACGGCGAAGTTCCGGGAGCGGTATTTGCGGATTGTGCGCCAAAGCGCCTGGCCGTATCTCTGGCCGGCTCAACGCAAGCAGATCAAAATTGTGCCGGCGGTCCTAGGCGAACTTTCCCAGGCCATCGGCGCTGCGCTGGTGGCCCGGCATCAGGCCTGTGCTTGAAACCGGGCGGAACTATTTCTTCCGGACGAAGTGAGTGGTGCCCGTTCCTGAGCCGATCAACGCTTCCACTTTTGAAACCAGTTCCTCCGGGTTGAAAGGCTTGAAAAGGAATTCGCTGGCGCCCGCCTCCAGGCCGGCAAAGCGGCCAAACTGACCGTGCATCCCGGTCAGCATGATGATCGGGACCTTGGCGGTGTTCGGATCCTGCCGGATGCTTTCGCAGATGTCGAAACCGTTCAGCCCCGGCAGCATCAAATCCAGCACGATCAGGTCCGGAGACACCGAGCGGGTCTTCAAAAGGGCATCAATACCGTTGGCGGCCGTCCCGATGGCAAAGCCGGCGGCCTTTAAAGTGGAACGAATTACCTCTAATTGATCGGGGTCATCCTCGACAACCAATACTTTCCTTTGCATAACAATACTTTTAACCCAGTGGCGAACCGGCGGAATTGCCTGCAACTCGCACAAACACCGCCCGCATAGAGCAGATTGAATGCCGCCTTGAAGTACCAAAACTTGCCGGAATATAAGGAAAATCAATCTCCCGGCTGAAACCGGCCTCTCCGCCGATGCCGGTCCCGTCAGGCCGGGCCGGAACCGGAAATCGCCTCCGGATCCAGGGTCAACCTGCGGTCGTGATCGAGATGGTTTTCGCAGGTGCGGAAGAAGTCGGACGCGGTGGCGGCCCGGCGGATTTCGTGCAGAAACGGTCCGCCGATGCCTTCGCCGATGAAGTTCATGAATTTTTTCATCCGCTGCACCTGCGCCGTCTCCTTCACGCCGGGGGTAATTTCATGGTCCCAAAGCGTCCGGATATAATTCAGCACGTCGCGCCCGGACGCCAGTTTGATTTCTGCCCCGTTCAGTTGCGCCCGGACCTGGTCGAACAGCCACGGATTCCGGATGGCCCCGCGCCCGATCATCAAGCCGCGCGCGCCGGTCTCCGCCAGCAGCACCTGCGCCTGGGCCGGGCTGTGGACGTTGCCGTTGGCCAGCACCGGGCAGCGCAGTTCCCGCGCGGCCCGCGCAATCAGGTCGTACCGCACGCCGGGCCGGTACATCTGGACGACCGTCCGCGCATGAACCGTCAGCAGGTCAATCGGATGTTTGGCAAACAGCGGCAGCAGGAGGTCGAATTCCGCCGGCGACTCGAAGCCGATGCGGGTTTTGACCGTGAACGGAATCGCGACCGCGTCGCGCAAGGCGCCGAGGATGGCGTCGATGCGTTGCGGTTCCCGCAGCAGGCCGCCGCCGGCGCATTTGCGATACACCACCGGCGCCGGGCAGCCGAGGTTCAGCTCGAGGGCCGCGATGGGATATTTCTGCAACGCCCGGGCCGTGCGGACCAGCGCGGGGATGTCATTGCCAATGAGTTGGGCGACAACGGGCCGGCCGGTGGGATTTTCGACGATGGATCGGACGATCCACTTTTCCGGCCGGGAATCGCCATGGACGCGGAAATATTCCGTCCAATAAGCATCCGCGCCGCCGTACCGCGCCATGACCCGCCAGAATTCGAGCGTGGTCACGTCCTGCATCGGCGCCAGCGCCAGCACGGGCGTCGGGCCGGCCAATAGTGCGGAAAATGTTTCGGATGGCGTCACGCGAGGCGGGAGTTTCAGGTGAAGCTGAAATGAAAACAAGGGTGAACGATCTTTGAAACGACAAACCCCAACGGGTTTGAATCATCCAGCCCAAGGTTGCGAGGAACGAGCCACCTTGGGTGATTGATCAAAACAAATTTATCTGCCCTGAAAGGGTCGTATCAGTCCCACACATACCGCTCGTCGAATTCAATTTCGTACCGTTTCAAAAATTCCCGGTATTTGTTCTGAAATGAAACTTTACGGTGATGTTCCTTCTGTCCGGCGATGTAATCGCGCACCGTTTCGACCTGTGAAAAGCCCACGGAGAAAATACCATAGCCGCTCTGCCACGCAAAATCGTGCAGGTCGGGACTTTTGGTTTTCAACCAGAGCGATGAACCGTGTTTGGTCTCCTTGACCATGTCCGCCACATTGCAGGTGCGCGAAAGCGTCGAGAGGATGTGAACATGGTCTTCCGTGCCGCCGACGATGAGGGGCTGGCAATCGTGATGGGCGAGAATGCCGCCGAGGTAGCGGTGCAATTCTTCGCGGAGCGGTTCGTCGTGCAGAAATGGCCGGCGTTCTTTGGTTGAGAAAATGGTATGTAGCAGAATTTTGGCGAGGGACTGTGACATGACCTGAAGGTGCCGGAACCCGGTATTTAAGACAACCCCTTCAGGGTTGATGAATTTGACGGGACGTTGACCCAGCGTGGCCACTGCGCGTCAACGCTGGGCTGGATGATGGAATCCTGTTAGGATTCCAGAAGCGCGACCAGGTCAATTTCAACCATTTCCTTTCCGGCTGGATGCGGTGGAATAAAATTGCGATCAAATCACCTTGGCCGACTGCTACAAAACATTTCTCCGATGCGCATCAAGCCTTAACCGTCCATTGCTTTTGTTCAGTTGAACTCGCCCGTTTTATCGGTTATTCTGTCCGACCTATGACTTTGACGGAAAAGATTCTCGCCCGGGCGGCCGGCAAGCCGCGCGTGCAGGCCGGTGACAACATCTGGGTGAATGCCGACGTACTCATGACCCATGACGTCTGCGGACCGGGCACCATCGGCGTGTTCAAACGCGAGTTCGGCAAAACCGCGAAGGTCTGGGACAAAAACAAAATCGTCATCATCCCCGACCATTATATCTTTACTGCCGATTCGCTCTCGAACCGCAACGTGGACATCCTTCGCGATTTCGTGAAGGAGCAGGGGTTGCCATACTTTTACGACGTGATTGACGACGCGAACGGCCACTGGCATTTCGATTCGTCCAAAGGAATGTTGAAACGGCAATACGGTTCGCAATACGCCGGCGTCTGCCACACGGCGTTGCCGCAGAAGGGCCACACCCGGCCCGGCGAAATCCTGTTCGGCACGGATTCGCACACCTGCATGGCCGGCGCGTTCAACCAGTTCGCCACCGGCATCGGCAACACCGACGCCGGCTTCGTCATGGGCACCGGCAAGCTGCTCATCAAGGTCCCCGAAACCATGCATTTCCGGCTCGAAGGCAGATTGCAGCCGGGCGTGATGGCCAAGGACGTCATCCTCCATTGCATCGGCGAGATCGGCTTCGACGGCGCCACCTACCGCGCCATGCAGTTCGACGGCGAGGGCGCGCGGAACCTGTCCATCGATGATCGCATGACGATCGCCAACATGGCCATCGAGGCCGGCGGCAAGAACGGCATTTTTGAATTCGACTCGCGCACGGCCGAGTACGTGGACGCGCGGGTGAAATTGAACGGCACCAAATCCAGCTACGAACCGGTTGCGCCGGACCAGGACCAGAAGTTTGTCTACGAACTGGTGGTGAACCTGGACAAACTGGAACCGACCGTGGCCTGCCATCCCGATCCCGGTCAGCGCAAAAAGGCGAAAGAGCTCGGTCATATCAAGCTCGACCGCGCTTATGTGGGCTCCTGCACCGGCGGCAAGACGAGCGATTTCGTGGAGTTTGCGCGCGTGCTGCGCGGCAAGCGGGTGAGCATCGACACGTTCGGCGTGCCGGCCACGCCGGAGATCGTCCATGATTTGCAATCCACCCGCTGGGGCGGCAAAACCATCTGGGAAATCCTGGTGGACGCCGGCGTGCAGATGACCGAAAACGCCGGTTGCGCCGCTTGCCTGGGCGGGCCGGTGGACACCTTCGGCCGCATCAACCAGGCGGGCCTCAAGTGCATCAGCGCCACCAACCGGAATTTTCCCGGCCGCATGGGCGACAAGGAATCGCAAGTGTTTCTGGCGTCGCCGATGACGGTGGCGGCCAGCGCGATTGCGGGAAAGATTGCGGACCCGCGCGAGTATCTGGCGAATTGAACGGCTGGCGGCCGGTTACCGGCCGCTGAAGCCGTCCAGTTTGGCAATGAAGGCGTCTGCACCGCCCTCGGCATAGCCTGCCTGTCGTCCCAGTTCCTTGCCGCCGAAGTTCAACAATACGTACGTGGGATAACCATCCACGCTGAATCGTTTGGCCAGCTGCTGGTTGGCCTGTTTGAGCGCTTCCGGCTGCGGCGTGCGCCGCGGAAAATCCACCTTCACCAGCACCAGTTTGGTTCTGGCATAGGCGGCAAACCGGCTGGTGGACAGAACTTCGTGATCGAATTTGATGCACCACGGGCACCAGTCCGAGCCGGTGAAATCGAGCAACACCATTTTCTTTTCCGATCGCGCCTGATTCAACGCCGTGGGCAGGTCAGTGCCCCACGACACGCTGCCGGCGGCTTCGCCGGCCGCGGTATTGGCGGTGACGGGACGCGCCGCCGGCGCCTGGGCGGCCTGGGCCCGGTATTGGGTGTTGGCCGTGGCCTGTTTTTGTTCCACCGCGGTGGCCTGGCCCGAATTATAGCCGAAATGCTGCTGCAATTCGGGAGAAAGCTGCTTCAGCTTCGCGTTGCCCATCCCTCCCCGGTAGGTGAAATAAATATCCGTCGCGGTGACGCGGGTCACAGTCACATTGGTGTAAACATCGATGCCCACCTTGAGAACCGGCAGGTTTTCGTCGGCAAAAATGGTTCCGGTGGCGGCCAGGCCGAGGGCGATGAACAGGGCGATGCGCATGGTCGGATTACGGTTGTTTTGCCAGTTCGGCACCGGGCAAATAGATGGAGAACGTCGTGCCTTCACCGGGTTGGGTATGCACATGCAGCGCGCCATTGGCTTCCTTGATAAGCCGCTGGACGATGTTCAGTCCCAGCCCGGTTCCCTGCCGCGGCCCTTTGGTGGTGAAATAGGGCTGGAAGATTTTCGGCAACACTTCCGCCGGAATGCCGGGACCGTTGTCCCGCACCTGGAATCGGACCAGGGGAGCGGTGTTGTTGATGCTTTCGACGTTCAGCAACCGGTCGTGCGGACCGTCCTTGAACGCCGCCAGGTTCAACGGCTGGTGCAACACCTCGCCGCTGATATCCACGCGATGGCTGAGCGGCGCGCATTGGAAGGCGTTGACGGTCAGGTTCAGCAGGATCTGGATGACATCGGTGCCGTTCATTTTGACGCCGATGTCCTCGTTCAACGGCTGGACGGCGAACTCGTTTTCGAGTTGGGCCGGATGGACGCGGACGAGCTGTTCGAGGTCTTTGAGCAACTGGTTGACGCTCACCTGCGGCGCCTCTTCGGATTTGCGGCGCAGGAATCCCAGGTAACGCCGCGAAATCTCCACACAGTTGCCCACCTGCCGCGCGATGATGCGCAGGCGGTCTTTGATGAATTCCAGGTCCTCCACCTCCATCCGCGAATTGCGGTTCAGGCGCGTGTTCAACACCTGTGTGAAGCCGGAAATCACCGTCAGCGGACCGTTGATGTCATGGATGATGCTGGCATAAATGTCGCCGCGGGTTTTGGCGATTTGTTCCTCCACCTTCTGGTTCTGCAATTCATTCAGCAGTTCCTGTACTTTTTCCGCGCTGCTGTGGATTTCGCTTTCCAGTTTGCGCCGTTGCATGGCCTGGCCGACGGCGGCGCGGATGGTGGCGAGGTCGAACGGTTTGTTGATGTAATCACAGGCCCGCAGCCGCAGCGCCTGGCGGATGGTGTCCGTCGTCTCGAACGCCGTCATCATGACCGCTTCGATGTTCGGGTTGACGTATTTGAGGCGTTCGAGGACCTCGATGCCCGACATGCCGGCCATGCGGATATCCAGCACCGCCACGTCGATGGGATGCTGCTTGGCCAGTTCGATGGCCGTCGGGCCGTCCTCGGCCATCAGCAGATTGTATTCGTCCTTGAAGATGACCCGCAGCGACTGGCGGGGACCGTCTTCGTCGTCCACCACCAGCAATGTGCCGCGCCGCTTGCGGAAAGTTGTGCTGTCGTTCTCCATCGCCTTGTCCTGGGGAATCTCTGCTTCAGTCGTCGTGGCCATATATCAAATCAAATTTCGGTTCAACTCCAGCAGGGCATCGAACGACGCCACTCTAACCCAAACCATTCCTGCCTCAAGGAGAAACCAGCCGCCGGCGCAACAGCTCCAGCGCCTGTTGCGCCGTCAACTGTTTGAAAGTCTCGCGTTCATAAAGATTCAACCGGTGCTCGACCCGGGTTCCGGATTCCCCGGTCACTGCCATGAACACCGTTCCCACGGGTTTTTGCGCGGTTCCGCCGCCCGGACCGGCAATGCCGGTGACTGCAACAGCAAAATCCGCGCCAGTCTCCCGCCGCGCGCCTTCGGCCATTTCCCGGGCCACCGGCTCGCTGACAGCGCCGTGAACGGCCAGGGTTTCAGCCCGAACTCCGAGACATTTCTGCTTCGCTTCGTTGCTGTAGGTCACCCAGCCGCCGAGGAACACGGCCGACGCGCCCGGCACGTTGGTCAGGCGATTGGCCAGATAACCGCCGGTGCAGGATTCGGCCAGCGCCAGCGTTTTCCGCCGCTCCGTCAACAGCCGGATGATCACCGTCTCCATTTCGTCGTCATCGAACCCGTAAATCTGCGGGCCGAGAATTTTTTGAACCAGGACTTCCGCCTCGCCGACCAGTTTCTCCGCTCCTTCGTTCCGCGCTGACAGCCGGACGTCAACCTGCCCCACCCGGGCGCAATAACCGACTTCCAATCCGGCGGCCACCAGTCCGGCCAGCGGCAGATGGATTTTTTCCTGCACCAGGGATTCGGCGGCGTCGCTGGTCCGCAATGTGCGGCAGACAAAACGGGCGGGCGACGGAAATTCACGCCCCAGCAGCGGCACGACCAGGTCGTCGAACATCGGCCGCAATTCCCGCGGCGGACCGGGCAGCATCACCAGCCATTGCGTTCGGAGGGGCGAGCTCTGCGAGTCCCCATTTGGATTTGGGGCTCGTATCACTCGCCCCTCCGAAGGAATGATCTTTATCGCCAGTCCCGGCGCGGTGCCGTTCGGATTCGCCAGCACCACTGCACCTTCGGGGACCATCGCCTGGACCCGGTTGTTTTCCGGCATTACCCGGTTCCGCGCGGCGAAACGTCCTTTGATTTGCTCGAGTATCGCTTCGTCCAGATGCAACTTCCGGCCGAGCAATTCGGCGATCAAATCGCGCGTGAGATCGTCGGAGGTCGGCCCCAGGCCGCCGGTGACCATCACCAGGTCGGCGCGGCCCAGGGCGTCGCGGACCGCGGCCTGGATATCCACCGCCGTATCGGCCACCGCCACCTGGCGCGCCACGACGTAGCCGAGATCCGCCAACCGGCGGCAAAGCCACTGCTGATGCGTGTTGAGTACGCGGCCGAGCATCAATTCGGTGCCGGTATTGAGCAGTTCGATCTGCATTCAATGGAGTTTCCGTGCCGGAACAGCGCGTGGCAAGTTTTTGTGTCCGATCCGGCCCGGAAGCCTTACGGCCGCCGGGGCGGACGCGACCGGCGAACCTCCGTGCTGAAGGTTCCTGCCAGATAACTCTTTTCGGCGTCCGGCGTGCAGAGATAAATTTTTCCCGGCAGCCGATTTCCCTCCTGCACCCCGAATTCCAGCCGCATCGCGTAGCCGCCGTCAAAAGTGACCCGGCCGGAATTTTCGTCGTTGCTCCAGCGCACAATCACCCGCGCAGCCTGGTCGGTGTTGGTGGTGACATTGATGGTCTGGGCCACCAAGGCGTCGATCGGGGCTTCGTGAAAATTGAGCGCGAAACCGAATTCCATCGGCCCGCGCGAACCCGCGCGCAGAATCAGCATGCCGTTCTGGTAGATGGCGTGTTCGACGATGAAATCCTGTCCGTGAATCCGCCCGGCCGCCGGCGTATCCGGAGTGGCGGCTCCGTCCAGATTTAATTTCCAGAGCGCATCATCGGCCGGTGGGGCGACAACCGCCGGTTTGGGCGGCGCCGGCGGTCGGGCGGCGATTTGATTCGAGGTTGTGGTTGTCGAAACCGTCTCGCCCGCGGACTTGAAGATCCGGCCATGAAATACGAACAACAGGACCACGGCCAGGCAGAACAGGCCGACAAAAATCACCGCCGGCACGAAAGAGTTCTGTTCGGGCACCGGAGCGGGCGGCACGTCGCCGTTGGTGACGGCGGCCGGAAGCGGGCGTTCGGCTCCCACTTTGGTGCCGGTAATGATGAATTTGGGGTCGTCGGTCGCCGGGGCTTGCGGCGCGATTATCTTCTGAAAACACGTCGGGCATTCCATTGTCGTGCCGCTCTGCGTCGTATCACATTTAATGTGCTGACCGCAGACCGGGCACGCATATTTAAATTCGCTCATAGCGCGGCGAATGGTGTTGGCTTGGCCTTATCATCCCATTTTTGGAACCCGACCGCAACCGGCATTTAAGAGTGACTTTTCGGCCGGCCGGGCGCACATTCGGAACGTTGCAGGCATGAAAAAAAACTCTCCCGTCTCACGCAGCGGACGCTTCGCGCACGGCCCGGGCGCCGACGTGGCCCGGTTCACCGAATCCGTCTCGTTCGACCACCGGCTCTGGCGGCACGACATTCTTGGCTCGCTGGCCCATGCGGCCATGCTTCGCAAAATCGGGGTGCTTTCGAAAGCCGAAGCCGCCGTCATTGCCCGGGGACTGAAAACCATTGCCCGCGAAATCGAATCGGGAAAATTCAAATGGCGCCCGGAACTCGAGGACGTCCATATGAACATCGAGGCCGAACTCACCCGGCGCGCCCCGGCCGGCGCCAAACTTCACACCGCCCGGTCGCGCAACGACCAGGTCGCCCTCGACCTGCGCCTCTGGCTGCGGGATGAAATCCTTCTCCTGTTGGCGGAAATCGCCGGCCTGCAACGCGTCCTGGTTGCGCTCGGTGAGAAAAATGCCGGCGTGCTCATCCCCGGTTACACCCATCTGCAGCGGGCGCAGCCGGTTTACCTGGCGCATCACCTGCTCGCCTACGTCGAAATGCTCGAACGCGACTGCGAACGGCTGTGGGACTGCCATTCGCGCGTCAACGTCTGTCCGCTCGGCAGCGGTGCCCTCGCCGGTTCCACCCTGCCGCTCGACCGCGTGTTCGTCGCCAAACTGCTCGGCTTCGTCGACGTCAACGGCCGGCCGCAGCTCACGCAGAATTCCATGGACGCCGTCAGCGACCGCGATTTCGCCGTCGAATTCTGCACCGCCGGCGCCCTGCTCGCCGTGCACCTGTCCCGGCTGGCCGAGGACCTGATTCTCTGGAGCGGCGCGGAATTCAATTTCATCAAAATCGCCGACGCCTACACCACCGGCTCGTCGCTGATGCCGCAGAAGAAAAATCCCGACGTCGCCGAGCTGGCCCGGGGCAAAACGGGCCGCGTCATCGGCAACCTCGTCGCGCTGCTCACGCTGCTCAAAGGCCTGCCGATGACCTACAATCGCGATCTGCAGGAAGACAAGGAACGCGTGTTCGACACGGCCGACACCGCGCGGGCGACGACGTCGATGATGGCCGCGATGCTGCGCAACACCTCGGTGAATCGCGCCGCGTGCGCCGCGGCGGCGGGCGATCCGGCGTTGCTGGCGACCGACCTGGCGGATCATCTCGTCAAAAAGGGAATGCCCTTTCGCCAGGCGCACCACGCCGTCGGCGCGGTGGTGGCGCTGGCGGAAAAATCCGGCAAACCGCTGGACCGGCTGACATTCGCGGAATTGCAATCGGTCAATAAAACCCTGGGCCGCGACGTGTCGGGCGTGTTCGATTTGAAACGCGCGATGGCCAAACGCAACCTGACCGGCGCCCCGGGCACGAAGGAAGTGGCGAAGCAACTGGCGCGGTGGCGAACGTTTTTGTCACGCTAGTTATGTTTCGGTCAGGTAAAAGATCGCCGGCTGGCATTGAATGTGTAGGACTGGCAGGTATTACAGAAGAATGCAAGCAGGCGGTAATCATTTGCTTTGCGACACCTCGCGCTCGTTTTACCTGATCCCGCGTTGCGAGACGCATGTTGCCGGCTTGCATTCATGGCTAAAGCGGCGTAAATAAATAGTGCACATGGAAGCCACGCTGCCATTGGAACAGATGACCGTCGCGGAGAAATTGCGCGCGATGGAGGCGCTCTGGGCCGACTTGAGCCGCAATGAGGAGCAGTTTGAGTCGCCCGCATGGCACGGCGATGTGTTGCACGATCGGGAGGCGCGGGTCAAATCCGGCGCGGAATCATTTACCGACTGGGAAACCGCCAAGAAACAGCTTCGCGACAAGCTGACATGAAAATTTTCATCCTGCCGTCGGCGCAGGATGATCTCGCCGCCGGTTTCCGGTTTTATGAACGCCAGCAGGAAGGCCTGGGCGGCTACTTCCTGGAATCGCTTTTCTCCGACATTGATTCGCTCCGGTTGTATGCGGGGGTTCACCAAAAGGTCTTCGGCTATCACCGGCTGCTTTCAAAACGTTTTCCCTGCGCGATTTATTATTCCGAGGAACAGGAAAAAGTCCTGGTCTGGGCCGTGCTGGATTGCCGGCGCGATCCCGGTTGGAACCGGAGGGAATTGCGCGCCGCCGGCAAAAATCCTGAGCGGTGAACGACAAGACTGGATTTGACGCGCAGCATAGGCAATAGTCTGCGCGTGGCCTCAGCCAACCAACAAGAATTGCTGACCGATTTGCTCCAGGCCACGTCGCGCTCGTTTTACCTGACCCTGCGCGTGTTGCCCGCGGCCATCCGTCCGCAGATCGGCCTGGCCTACCTGCTCGCGCGCACCGCCGACACCATTGCCGATACCGAACTCGTCCCGCCCGATCAACGGCTCGACGCGCTCAAACGCCTGCGCGAACGGATTGCCGGCACCTCCACCGCCCCGCTCCAGTTCGGCGAGCTGGCCCGGCGCCAGGCGTCGCCGGCGGAAGGACTGTTGCTGGAAAAAACCGAAGACAGCCTCGGGCTCTTGTCCACGCTCTCCGCGGCCGACCAGGAACTGGTCCGCACCGTTCTCAACATCATCACCGGCGGCCAGGAACTCGACCTGCGGCGGTTCAGCGCCGCGTCGGCGGCCAGGATTGTTGCGCTCGAAACCGCCGCCGAACTGGACGATTACACCTGGCGCGTTGCCGGTTGCGTGGGGGAATTCTGGACGAGGATGTGCCGGCGACACCTCTTTCCCGAACGGTATCTGAACGAGAAACAATTGATCGCCGACGGCATCCGTTTCGGCAAAGGCCTTCAACTGGTCAACATCCTGCGGGACCTGCCGGCGGATTTGCGCAAGGGCCGTTGCTATCTGCCCACCGAGAAACTGGAACCGGCGGGGCTGCGGCCCGAAGTCCTGTTGTCGCCGGTCAACGAACCGAAATTTCGCCCGGTCTTTGAGGAATATCTGGACCGTGCTGAATCCAACCTGGCGGCGGGCTGGGTTTACACCAACACTTTGCCCTGGAAGTGCATGCGGGTACGACTGGCGTGTGCCTGGCCAATCTTGATCGGCATCAAAACGATCGCCCGGCTGCGCACCGCTGATGTTCTGGAACTGCAACGGGGCGTTAAGATTTCCCACGGCGAACGCAACCGGATTTTGCTGGGTTCGGTACTGGCGGTTCCCGTTCCCGGCCTCTGGCGGCGGCTGTTTCCGGCCGATGGGAAAGCTGTTGCATCCGGCGCCAAAAAGGCGTAAAAAACGAGTATGCAAACCGTGAAGTTTATGCCTGCGTTTCTGACGCTGGCTCTCAGTGTGAATTTGATTTCCGTTCGAGCGGATGACACTCCGGTTCAGGCTGCCGCCCGCGCGGCGCTGGAACAGGCGATGCAAAATCTGGACCACCCGCAAACCAATGTCGTTTCCAAAACGGCTCCGGCGGCGCCGACACCTGCCACTCCGGCCAAGACCGATGCGTCGATCGCGAAACCGGCCGTGCCGGCTAAACAGGTTGCTCCGGCGACGGCTCCCGCCGCCGCGCCGATGCCGGCCGCCGCGCCCGCTCCGGCCGCACCGGTCGTTGTACCGGCAGCGGTGGTTCCTGCCGCCGCGGCTAAAACGGCTTCAACTCCGAATCCCGCTCCCGAGGAAATGACGACTGCTCCGGCCGCGGCAGCCCCCGCTGCATCTCCGGTTCCGAATCCGGCTCCTGAGGAGACGACGCCCGCCGCTCCGGCCCCGGCCGAAGTTCAACCGGCGGAAGCGCCGGCCATGCCTGAGACCGCCCCGGCTCCCACGGCCATTGAGACGCCGCCTCCGGCCGAAACCGCTCCCGCCGCTCCCGCTGCTCCGGCTGCGACGGCAGCCCCGGCCACGCCGGCGCCGCTGGCGCCCGAACCCCATATCACCAATCCCGATGCGGTTCCGGCTCCGGCCCTGGACGCGGTGATACCGCCCGAGGCTCAGCCGACGACTGCTCCGAAGACCCATGCTACGGCGTCCCCGTCGCCCGCTCAAACGGCGTCCGAACCCGCTGCCGTTTCAAAAGCTCCGGCTGAATCCGGCGTGCCCAGTCCACGCAGCGAGGTTACGGCGACGGTGCCTGGCAAAGCGCTGGGTTTAAGTTCCATTGAAGCGCCTCTGGTGCCGATTTCCGAGCAGCAGCTGGAACAACTCCAGAGCCTGTTGGCCAAATACAAGGTTAACGAGATTACACCGGCGGAATATCACCGCCAGCGCGCTGCGATCCTGGCCGAACCGCATTAATAACACCTGATATTTCCATTCCGCCGGGACGCGAGTGCGACCGGCGGTTTTTTTTGCCGGAATACCGCACCCGGAATGCCTTCGGGATTGAACTTTGATTCCGGCGGCCTAAACTCCAAATGTCATGCACGATTTTCGTTATGTCGGAAGCCGGTTGTATTGCGAAGGCGTCCCCGTCGAATCGCTGGCGCGCCGGTTCGGCACGCCGCTTTACGTCTATTCGCAACGCACCCTGACCGATCATTTTGAAAAACTGGACCGGGCGCTGGCTCCGCTGGACCACCTGATTTGTTTTGCCATGAAGGCCAACTCAAATCTCTCGGTCCTGCGCACGTTGGCGAACCTCGGCAGCGGATTTGACATCGTCAGCGGCGGCGAACTGCAACGCGCCATTGCCGCCGGCGGCAACCCGCGCCGATGCGTCTTCGCCGGCGTGGGGAAGACCGAAGCGGAAATCACGCTGGCGCTGCAACGGGGAATTTATTCGTTCAACGTTGAAAGCGAACCCGAACTGCTGCGCATCAACCGCGTTGCCGCCCGGCTCAAAAAAATCGCCCCGGTGGCCGTGCGCATCAATCCCGGCGTGGATGCCAATACCCACGCCAAGATCACCACCGGCACGTACGAGAACAAATTCGGGATTCAATTCGAGCACGTCGAAGGCGTCTATGCGCGCGCCGCCCGGTTGAAAAACCTGCGACTGCGCGGGTTGCAGATGCACATCGGCTCACAGGTCACGCGGACCGGGCCGTTCGAACAGGCGGTGCGGAAGGTGTTGCCGCTGGTGAAACAGCTTCAGGCAAAATATCCGCTGGAATTTTTCAGCATCGGCGGCGGCCTGGGCATTGTTTACCAGCCCGCCCTGGCGAGCGGGGCGGCGGCCTGGTGGCGGACCGCCCCGGCCAAAGATATTTTGACGCCGGATAAATATGCCGCGCGGCTGGCGCCGTTGCTCCGGCCGTTGGGCCTGAGAATCCTGATCGAACCCGGGCGGTTCATCGTGGGCAACGCCGGCGTGCTGATTACCCGCGTCGAATACGTGAAACGGACCGGCCGGAAGAACTTCGTCATTGTTGACGCCGCCATGAACGACCTGATCCGTCCGGCATTTTACGATGCCTACCATGAAATCGTGCCGCTCCGGCGCCGGGGCGGTCTGACGGTCAAATCCGACGTCGTGGGGCCGATTTGTGAGTCGGGGGACTATTTCTCCAAGGACCGCCCGATGCCGCGGGTGGGCGAAGGGGACTACCTGGCCTTGTTGAGCGCCGGGGCCTATGGCTTTGCCCAGGCTTCCAATTATAATACCCGGCCGCAGGCGGCGGAAATCCTCGTCCACGGACGGCAGACCGCCCTGGCCCGCCGGCGCCAGCCGGTGGAAGAGATTTGGTCCGGCGAGAAAGTTGTGGCATGGTTAAAGTAGTACGGTGACTAACGAATATTCCATCGCCGCCCACTGGCCAGGCGGTTTTGACGAAGCCGGCCTGCGGCAATGGGCGGAGGACCTGCGCGGGAAACTGCTGGCGCCCCAGGTCTCGCTCGGGCTCGTCTTCATGTCCCCGAAATTTTTCTCGTTTGCCAAGCCGGTCCTGGAAATCCTGCGGCTGCACGCCCGGATTCCGCTGCTGGCCGGCTGTTCGAGCACCGGGCTGATCACCGGCGCGGAGGAAATTGAAGGCGCCACCGGCTTGGTGCTGGCGCTCTACTCATTGCCGGGCGCCGACTTGAAAGGATTCCGCTTCACCCAGGAACAGGTCGAAGCCGCCAACGGCCCCGCGTACTGGCCGGCCGAAACCGGCGTGGACCCGGGCCGCACCAACGGCTGGCTGGTCTTCATCGACCCGTTTCATCTGGACGCCGAGAGCTGGATCCGTTCCTGGAACGAGTCGTATGCGCCGCAACCCGCCCTGGGGGGACTGGCCAGCGGGATTTTCAACCAGCAGTTGACCCAGGTCTATTTGAACGGCGAAGTGTACGAAGATGGCGGCGTGGCGATCTCCGTGGGCGGCGCCGTGCAACTGACCGGCGTCATTTCCCAGGGCTGCACACCGATCGGCGAGACCTGGACGCTGACGCGCGTGGAAAAAAATCTGATTCATCACATCGGCAACCGGCCGGCCTACGCGGTGCTCGCGGAAACCTTCCAGAAACTGCCGCCGGAAGAGCAGCGCAAGGCCCAGGGCAACCTGTTCATCGGCCTGGTCGTCAATGAATATCTCGAGGATTTCCATCGCGGCGATTTCCTCGTCCGCAATCTTCTGGGCGGCGATCCGCATTCGGGCGTGCTGGCGGTCAGCACCCTGCCGCGGGCGGGGCAGACCATGCAATTCCAGCGGCGCGACGCCGATGCGGCGACCGAGGATATGAACGCGCTGCTGGCCCGCGCCAAGACCACCATCGGCCATGCGACGATTTATGGCGGCTGCCTCTGTTGCTGCAATGGCCGCGGAAAACATCTTTTCGGCCGTGCCAATCACGATGCCGAAATGGTGCAGGACCGGCTGGGCCCGTTCGGATTGTCCGGATTTTTCTGCAACGGCGAAATCGGGCCCGTCGGCGAAAAGAATTTCCTGCACGGCTACACTGCCTCGCTCGCCTTGTTTGTAAAAAAGTCTTCCTGACCGGGAAAAAATCGTCCGGGGAAAAATTCGCGATTGCTTTTGTTCGCCGACGCGTCATGCTCGGGCCGGCATGGCCCAGGAAGAACCTCTATCCGAACCGCATCCGACCGCTCAACCGCGGGGGCCGGGCGGCGGCGGCCGACGCCGTGGCCGCCGCGGCGGCCGCGGACGCGGTCCGCGTCGCCCTTCACCGCATCCACCGGGCGAACCGGCGGCGCCAATATCAACTTTTGAGAGCGCACCGGCCGCCGCGCCGGAACCGGAACCCGTGCCCGCTCCCCGGCGGCTGGATGAGACCGCCATCAGCCAGGCGGTGAATGAGGTGACGGCCATCGTGGAGTCGCTGAAGCAGGCGTTGGAGCAGATGGAAGACGTCCTGGAACTGGTGGAACATGCCGAGCGCCAGAAGCTTTCCGATGAACGTGAGATCGAGTCGCTCCGCCGTCTGCTGGGCCGGTTGCAGCATGGCCGCGGCGGCCGATCCGAGCGGCGCGAGCCGGATTCTCCCCCGGATTCGCCCGGAGCCGCCTGAACCCCGCATCCATCGATTTCAAAATTTAGCAATTGGTTGCCAAATTCCGGTTAGTTCCCGCCTCGATTCGCGGTCATCGTGTGGCGTATGAATCCTGGTTCTGAGGTTTCCGGCGATACTATTTTTTTGGTTCGTTGTACCGATTTCAAATGCCTGGCAGTGCGTGACGCGAACGGCAAATGGAGAAATTTTTATGACGACACGGTAGTGTACGACGTCCAGGAGGCTATCCTGGCTGTGCCCTATGAATTGGTGCTTCCTTTTTTACCTCAAACCAAACGGCAACGGCTCAGCCCGGTTCGCCTGCCCGTCCGATAACCTCTTCTCCCGACCATGAATTCACGTTGTCGTCGCACACGATGGTTTCTGTTGCTGGCTGTCTTCTGCGGGTTGATTCAATTCGGCGCCCTGTCGCTGCCAGCCGCCGAAAACGGCCTGTCGCTGGAACAGCGCGTCGCCCGCATCGAAGCGCTGCAGTCGCCCATCAATACCGGCGACAACGCCTGGGTGCTGGTGGGTTCGGCGCTGGTGCTGATGATGACGGCGCCGGGGCTGATCCTGTTTTATGGCGGTCTGGTGCGCAGCAAAAACGTATTGGCCACGATGATGCACAGCCTGATCCTGATGGCGCTGGTGTCGGCGCTCTGGATGGTGTTCGGCTACAGCCTGGCTTTCGCACCGGGGCATGGCCCGCTGGGAGCCTTCATCGGCGATCCGCGCACTTATTTCATGCTGCATGGCGTGGGCGCCGAGCCGAACCCGGATTACGCCGGCACCGTGCCGCAGCAGTCCTTCATGCTGTTCCAGATGATGTTCGCCATCATCACGCCGGCGCTGATCAGCGGCGCGGTGGCGGAACGGATCAAATTCAACGCCTATGTGCTGTTCGTGCTGCTCTGGACGACGGTTGTGTATTTCCCGCTCTGCCACATGGTCTGGGGCAAAGGCGGTTATTTCAACTGGGCGCTCGGCGGCCGGGTGCCGGTCCTGGACTTTGCCGGCGGCACGGTGGTGCATATCAGCTCCGGTGTTTCGGCGCTGGTCTGCGCCCTGGTGCTGGGCAGACGCACCGGGTATCCGGCGGAGCCCATGCTGCCGCATAATGTTGTGTTAAGCCTGATCGGGGCGGGTTTGCTGTGGGTGGGCTGGTTCGGTTTCAACGCCGGCAGCGCGTTGAATGCCGGCACGCTGGCCACGAGCGCGTTTGCGGCGACGCATTTTTCCGCCGCCGCCGCCGCCCTGAGTTGGGCGCTGGTGGAATGGATCCACAAAGGCCGGCCCAGCGTGCTCGGCGCTGCATCCGGCATGGTCGCCGGGCTGGCCACGATTACCCCGGCATCCGGGTTTGTCACCGTGCCGGCCGCTTTCGGCATCGGATTGGTCGCCGGGGTGATTTGTTATATGGCGGTGACGAAGTTGAAGGCAAAGTTTGCGTATGACGATTCGCTGGACGTGTTTGGCGTGCACGGCGTCGGCAGCACGACGGGAATGTTGATGCTGGGTTTCCTGGCCAGCGCGACGGTGAATCCGGCGATTGTGTCGACGTTTCAGGCCAACGGCGCGACCGTATCCCTGGCGGGCGGTTCCAGCCAGTTCGCCAACCAGGCGTTGGCCGTGATCTTCACGGCTGTCTACGCGGGCGTGGCCACGTTTATCCTGCTCAAAATCGTCAGTGCGCTCGTCGGCTTGCGCGTGCATGTCGAAGATGAAGATGCCGGCCTGGACCTGACCCAACACGGCGAACGCGCATATACCGAGTAACCGGAATCCTCCTCATGAAAAAGATCGAAGCCATCATCAAGCCATTCAAGTTGAACGAAGTCAAACTGGCCCTGAACGAAATCGGCATCCAGGGTATGACGGTCGTCGAGGTGAAGGGATTCGGCCGGCAGAAAGGCCACACGGAAATCTATCGCGGCAGCGAATACACCGTGGATTTTCTGCCCAAAATCAAAATTGAAACCGTCCTGCCGGAAAACCTGGTCGAGCCCGCGGTTCAGGCCATCATCAAGGCGGCCAAAACCGGCAAAATCGGCGACGGCAAAGTGTTTGTTTCGACGATCGACGACACCTGGCGCATTCGCACCGAGGAACGGGGCGACGGCGCGGTGTAACCGGGCTGGATTGAACTTCCCTGACCGGACCGCCGGCGCCGGGAAACCCGCCGACCGGCGGACTACAGGAAACTTCCCGGGCTTCAACCGGATATGCTGATATTCTTCCCGATCAGAATGATCGTGCCGGTGATGACGCACTCTTCATACTGACCGTCGGCCGGGTTAAAGACGATTCCGCCGCCCGTTACGGTAATCAGCACATTAATGGTTTTATAGGCATCCGACGTCGAGGTCTCGAATCCGTTGAACTTCCCGGCCAGGACGCCGGTGAAATGGAAGGCATTGCCGGCAGCATCGGAATAAAAAATGGTTTCGTCCGATTCATAGAGCGTGGCCGTGGTGACCGTATTGCCGGTGGTGAGGTTCCTGACCGCCCTGCCGATTTCAAACGACGTCGACGACAGGACATTGCTGATGGCAAACTGGTAGCTGCCATCGGAGAGGTTGGAGGAGACATCCAGGATGGGCGTGCCATTCTTGTCCGTCACCACAAATCCCGAGGTGGTGGAATCGTAGGCCAACACGGCCCCGGCCGGAAACGCCGGCCCGCCGAATTCCGCATGCAGCAGGTTCAGCATGTCCTTGGACGTGATTCTAACCCGGGCGCTCTTCGCCGTTTCGGTAATGGTGGAGCTGTTGGTGACACTGGTAATTGACGCCTGGGTTGTGGCGACCAGGTTGAACTGGACCTGATAGTCATTGGTGCTGACGAAGGCTGCCTTAAGACTGGTTCCTGGCAATCCCAGCCATCCGATCATGGCAATGCAGGCGACGAGCAGATTTTTTTTCATATTCCCTCCTTTATGACTTGTTTGTTTCCTCTTGAACCGCACGGGCTTACCCGGTGCCGGGCGGCGCTGAATTAAACGCTCCTGACCTGCGGTTGTCAACGCGAATGTGCGGAAGGCAAAATCACCGGCCGAGGCCGGCCAGCATCAACCGAAGCTTTCGCGCGTCGCTTTCGGGCGCCTGGCAGGCAGTGCCGGTGCACAGGAAGGCGACTGAGCCGCCCCGGGCGGGCAGGGTCCGGGCAAACGAATCAACCGGGCCGGCGGTGCCGAGCACAACCTTGTTCGGCTGATAAACCGAATGCACCGCCTGCAACAGATTGCGGGTTTCGGGAGCAGCGGGATCGCCGGCGATCACGACCCGGACCGGCTCCGCCAGCCGGAAATCCAGGGCCTGCAGCATGAACGGCAAAGCCTGCGGAAAATCGTTCAGACGGTGCGCAAACAGCCGCAACGTGGCCTCCGCCTGATTCCGGAAGTCCTCCCGGCCGGTAATCGCCGCCAGCTTCAACAGCGCCAGAATGGCGACGGAATTGCCGGCGGGCTCGGCGCCATCGTAATCATCCTTCACCCGCAGGATCAAATCCGTCGCGTCGGCGGCCCCCTGCCAGAATCCACCTTTTTCCCCGTCGTAAAATTTCGCGGCCATGGCGTCCGCCAGCGCAATGGCGAATTCCAGGTGTGGCGGATTCAAAGTGGCTTCGTATAAATCGATCACGCCGAACAACAGGAAGGCATACGCTTCGAGCAATTGTACCCGGTCATGCTCGCCGTCGCGCCAGCGATGGTACAGCGTCCGGTTCCTGGCATCCCACAGCGCGGCCTGCAGGAAGGCGATGTTTTTTTCCGCGGCGGCCAGGCAGGCCGCGTCATCCAGAACCACCGCCGCCCGAGCCATCGCTCCCAGCATCAGCCCGTTCCAGGAGGCGAGGATCTTGTCGTCCAGATGCGGCCGGACGCGTCGGGTGCGCTCGTGGCTCATTTTCTTTTTGGCCGTGGCGAGCAACGAGCTTTCGGAGTTCGACAAATGAGGATCAACCACGCTCAATACATTTTGATTCGGCAACGGCGCCGGATGGCTGTGATCGATGAAATTGCCCGGGCCGGTGATGCCGAAATGGCGAACGGCGACCTTGAATTCGTCGGGAGCAAGCAGTCTTTCCAATTCCGTCCGGGTCCAGCAATAGAACCTGCCCTCATGCCCTTCGCTGTCCGCATCTTCGGCGGAATAGAAACCGCCCTCGGGGTGAGTCATGTCGCGGCGGACATAATCGAGAATATCGCGGGCGACGTCGGCATAATTGGTTTTGTCCGGAGACACCGGCTCCACGGGCGCCGGACTTTTTCTGTCGCTACCGGCCGGAGCCGGCGAAGAACTCTGTTCCGAAACGAGATGGGCATCGAGGTAAAGCTGGGCGAGCTGGGCGTTGTCGTAGAGCATTTTTTCAAAATGCGGCACCCGCCACTCGGCATCCACGGAATACCGGGCGAACCCGCCGCCGAGCTGGTCGTGAATGCCCCCGGCGGCCATGTGATCACAGGTCTGCAATACCATGCGCACGGCGTCGGCATCGGAAAAACGTCCGGCGCAGCGCAGCAGCAGCGATGGCAGGGCGGGATGCGGAAACTTGGGAGCGCCGCCAAAACCACCGTGATACGGGTCGTATGACCGCTTGAAAAATTCAACCGCGTTTCTGAGCGCGCCCACGGTCGGCATCGATTCATTCGCAGTGTTGTCGGCGGCCGCTGCTTCCAGCCGCGCATGGATGTCGTCAGCCGAACCGGCGATCTCGCCCCGGCGCTCATTCCACAGGGCGGTGATTTGCCGGAGCAACTGGGAAAAACCCGGGCGTCCGGGGCTCGAGTCGGGCGGAAAGTACGTGCCGCCGAAAAACGGCTTGCGGTCCGGCGTCAGAAAAACATTCAACGGCCAGCCGCCGGAGCCGGTCGTTGCCTGGACGAACGTCATGTAGATTTTATCCACATCGGGCCGTTCTTCCCGGTCCACCTTGATGCTGACGAAATGTTCGTTGAGGATCCGGGCGACCGTTTCGTTTTCAAACGATTCACGTTCCATGACGTGGCACCAATGGCAGGTCGAATAGCCGATGCTGAGGAAGATGGGTTTATTTCCGGCGCGGGCCCGGGCGAACGCCTCGTCGTTCCAGGCAAACCAGTCCACCGGATTATGCGCGTGCTGAAGCAGGTAGGGCGACTTTTCGTGAATCAGGCGGTTGGCGACCTTGGCTGCGGCTGGTTTCATTTGACCGTCGGCAACATAAGCCAAGGCGCAACGGACCGAAAGCGAAACCTCAAACCTCTGTCTGCGGGGCAGACATTCCGACCTGCCGGTTTCCCGCCCTTCCCGCCCGGGAAAGAGCCGGGCGGCTGAAAGTCGCCTGAATCGGCAGGCGGGAAAGCCCGCCCTCCGCCAGTTTTGCGTCGTCACTGCTGTGCCGGTGCGATAGCCTGCCGGCATGTTATCGGCGCGACCATGGCAGGGCGATGTGGTGATCCAGTTTTGCGGCGCGCAAGTGCTCTGTTTTTTCTTCAGCCTCACGATGGTCGGTCTGCTGCAAAAGGCCGGGTTCGCTGCGTTCCAGCCGCCGGATGGCAGCGGAGCAGTGCTGGTGGCCACGCTCGGTTTTCAAGGGGTAACGTGGGTCCTGATTCCTCTTTTTTTGCGGCGCCATCAGATGGGCTGGCGGGATGCTTTTGGCATTCGCGACCCGCGGTTGTTGTGGGTGCTGGGGTTGACCGTGATCCTGATCCCGTTCGTTTTGCTGGCAGCCTGGGGTCTGGAATTTCTTTCCGGCAGTGTCCTGGCCCATTTCGGCCGGCCGCCGGAAACGCAATTGACCGTCTCGCTGCTGGCCAACGCCCGGGCAGGGTGGATGCAAGTCTATCTGGGCGTTTTCGCCGTCGTCCTCGCGCCGGTGGCCGAGGAATTCATTTTTCGCGGCGTGCTGTATCCGTTCATCAAACAACAAGGTTATCCCCGGCTGGCCTGGTTCGGCGTCAGTTTTGCTTTTGCCCTGGTGCACAATGATGTGGCCACGTTGCTGCCCCTGTTCGTCCTGGCGCTGGTGCTGACCTGGCTGTATGAAATGACGGACAACCTGCTGGCGCCGATCGCGGCGCACGCCTCGTTTAATGCCGTGAATCTGGCCGTGATCTTTTTCCAGAAATGAATGAATTCGAACTCATTGCGCGCCTGACCCGCTCCCTGCCGGCGAACCCGGCGGTCGTGGCCGGCACCGGCGATGATTGCGCTGTGCTCGACCTCGGGTGTCCGGGCCAATGGCTGTTGTTCAAAACGGACGCCGTGGTCGAAGGCATCCATTTCACCCGGGACACCGCGCCGGAAAAAATCGGGCGCAAAGCCCTGGCCCGCTGCCTGAGTGACATCGCCGCCATGGCCGGCACGCCGGTCGCCGCGCTGGTCACCCTCGCTTTGCCGCGCGGGTTCGACGTAAAATTTGTCGAGGCCGTTTACGGCGGCCTCAAAGCGCTGGCGCAGCGCCACGGTGTGGCCGTTGTCGGCGGGGAGACCACCACCAATCCGGATCGTTTGCTGATCTCGATCGCCCTGCTCGGTTCGGTGCCTCGCGGGAAGGCCGTGTTGCGTACCGGGGCGAAAGTTGGCGACGCGATTTTTGTGACCGGCGAACTTGGCGGTTCACTGGCGGGCAAACACCTCGAATTTGAACCGCGTCTGGTCGAGGCGCGATGGCTGGCGGAGCATTTTCCGGTTCACGCGATGATTGATTTGAGCGACGGGCTGGCCGGCGATTTGAGGCATATCCTGAAGGCGAGCGGCGTCGGCGCCGAGTTGCTTAAAGCGGCGGTGCCGGTCAGTCATGCCGCCAAATTGAGGGCGAAGGAAGGCGCGTCGGCCAGGCCGCCATTCTTCGCGGCGCTCACGGATGGGGAGGATTTCGAATTGCTGTTTACCGTGCCGGCCCGCAGCGCGGTGAAACTCCTTGATGCCGGGAAAAAACAATTCCCGAAACTCCGGCTCAGTTGCATCGGCAAAATCACCGCCGGGGACGGCATTACAATCTGCGACAAAACCGGACGGCAACCTTTCACTTCCGATGGTTACGTTCACTTCGCATAGCCCGGCGGCGACGGCCCAACTCGGCGAACGCTGGGGCGCCGCGGCGCGGGCCGGCCTGGTGATCGGTCTTTCCGGCGACTTGGGCGCCGGAAAAACTCAGTTGGTGAAGGGCCTCGCGCGCGGCCTGGGCGTGACCGCGCCGGTCCATTCGCCGACGTTTACCGTTGTGAACGAATACGGCGGCGGCCGCCTGCGGTTGTTTCACCTGGATTTGTACCGGCTGGAAACCCGGGCGCAAATCACGTCGGCCGGGGTGGAGCAATTTCTGGAACCGGACGGCGTGGCGGTGATCGAATGGGCCGAGCGGATTGCGGATTGCGGATTGTGGATTGCGAATCTGAAACGGGTGGAAATCGAAATTGTCGGCGAGAACGAGCGGAAAATTTTTTATGACGATCCTGGCGCTTGAATTTTCCTCCGGGCAGCGGAGTGTCGCGGTCATTCGGGGCCGCCCCGGTGAAGCGGCGGCGGTTGAGAGCGAAGTGGTGGAAACCGGCCCCGGGGGAACGCTGGCGTTTGAGATGATTGATGCGGCGCTTCGGACAGCGGGACTGGAGCGCGAACAGATCGAGGTGCTGGCGATTGGCCTGGGGCCCGGTTCCTACACCGGCATTCGCGTCGCACTCGCCGTGGCCCAGGGCTGGCAGGTGGCATCGCGCCCGGGGAGCGTTCAGTTGCTCGGGGTCAGCAGCGCCGATGGCATCGCGGCCCGGGCGCAGGCGGAAAATATCCGGGGCCGGATTAACATCGTGATCGATGCGCAGCGGCATGAATTTTATCTTGCGGTCTACGAACTTGCGGATGGCGGCTGGAAGGAGATCGAACCGTTGCGGATCCTGTCGCGGGCGGAAGTCGAGTTGCGAGCCCGGGCAAAAGAAATCCTGGTGGGCCCGGAAATTTCCCGGTGGTTTCCCGGAGCCCGGAACGTCCATCCGCGGGCGGCGAAACTGGCCCAAATGGCTTTGAGCCGGAATGATTTTGTGACCGGTGAAGCCCTGGTGCCGATCTATCTTCGGGAAACCAACTACGTCAAAGTGTCGCCGCCTGTGGAAGGTGCCCCGGCCAAAAAGGTTCAGGGGCGGGAGGCTTGATTACTGTCAAATTTCGGGACATTGGAGGGGGGGCCAATATGCAGGATTTCGGTTAGAGCCGGCGGGAGGTCCATAGGAATTCCGTTTAACCACCTGTCTTAGACGGCTGGGACTTGGGAAAAACGAGGACTGGCCGGGAGGCGGAACCATTCGAATTTTCAATATTTTCCGTGGCATGTGCCATGCTGAAATCGCCCCTAGATTGGTGTGTGGTTGTTATCATCCATCAGCTAAATACCCGGATATTTCAGTATGTTTATCAATGTCAGAAACAGCAGGGTCACGAAATCGTGCGCGGCGTTCTCTTTGATGGAAGTCATGGTGGCGTTCATGATTTTCGGGATGGTCGTCGGCGGAATGCTCTGCGGGTATATGCAGGCCAACCGGATGGCGGAATACAGCTCCCAATCGCTGGCTGCCCTCTCGTATGCTTCCCAGGGCCTGGAGCAGATGCGATCGGCTCAATGGGACGCCGAACGGGTAGGCAACACCAACGGGCCGGGTACCGAGGACGTTTTGCCCATGACGCTGCAAACGAACGGAACACTGATCTTCACGACCAATCAGGTTGACACGCTGGATGTTCCCAGTACCGGCCAGCAGATAAACGTGACCAACTACATCACCGTCACGCAGTTTTCCACCAATCCGCCGTTTTTGCGGCAGATCATGTCGCAGGTGGTCTGGACGCTTCCCATGAGCGGCCAGCCCTGCACCATCACCATCGTTACCCTCCGCGCCCCGGACGAAATGCAATGAAACTCTTCAAACCTTTTCAATCCGGACCACGGAAAAAGAACGTGCGCGCGTTCACGCTCGTGGAAATGCTGACCACGGTCGGGATCTTCATGGTGGTCTTCACCGGCGTGATGATCGGCATTCAAATCTTCGGGTTCCGCATTTATACCCTCGCGGCGACCAAACTGGTGTCGACGGCCGGCGGCCGCGAAACCCTGAATTTCATCCGGGACCAGATCCGCGGCGCAAAAATTCTCTACGTGGGAAATTGCTCCGCCATGTCTCCCTCCTCCTTCCAGCTCATCTCGACCAACAGCCTGCAGTCGGGCAATGCGCTGATCCTTTATCCCACCACCAATTTGAATGCCTACACGATTTTTTACCTGGATACCAACAGCTCGACCAATCTTCTGATCCAGTTCAATGTGACCAACACCGCCACCGCTACCAACATCACCTACACCAATATCCTGGCAAAGTATATCACCAACATGGACATCTTCGATCTTGAAAATTACATGACTACGGTCGCGACCAGCGAACAAGCCCTGGATAACCGCCTGCTGGTAAAGGTGAAGATGCAATTTTCCGAGTGGGAATTCCCGATCGCTGTGATTGGCAGCAATTCCTGGAATGCCTACGACTATTACCAGCTTCGCACGCGGATCTTTCGCCGTACCTGGAATTGAAACTACAAGGAGCATCCATGCAACTGCTGTCGAAAACCACCCGCCGGAACCGCCAGGGTTATGCCCTGGTTCTTACCCTGGCATTTCTGGCCGTCATGCTGATCGTCTTTGTTAGTATGATGTACTGGATCACCAGCAATTCCTATGTGACCAACCAGAACAACCAGTTCAACATGAGCGAAGCCGCCGCGGAGGGCGCCACGGAGAAAGTTCTTTCCCAGATGAATTTTGACTATATTGCCCAGAGCCTTTCGAACAGCGCTTCCTATTACGCCACCTCGTTCCTTCCCGGTTCGAACGATATGGCCAGCTGGCCGATCCAATATACTTTCAGCGATACGAATGGTAATCCGAACCAGATCACGGTCGCTTTTGGTCCCTGGACCACCAACACGATACCGCTGAATTCCCAGTACGCCGGGCTCTATGGTGAAGTGCAGCCGTGCACCATCACCGCTACGGCTACGCCGATTGGACAGCGTTTCAGCACACCGGCCACGGTCAGTGAATCGCTTCAATTTGCCACCATTCCCCTCTTTCAATTCGCCATTTTCTACAATATGAACCTGGAAATTGCCGCGGCCCAGACTTTGAGCATTTCCGGTCCGGTCTGGTCGAATGGCGGCCTTTGGTCGGGCTCAACCACCATCACCTTCGCCAATACGGTTTCCGCCGTCGGGATCGCCACCAATGGCACCGATGATCCTTTTGTCACCTACAGCGGCAGCGGTAAATCCACCTACTCCCTGACCGGCCAGCCGACTTCGGGCAATACCCGCTTGACCATGCCCATCGGAACCAACAACGACCCGGCCGCCATCGAAGCCCTGGTCGATCTGCCGCCGGCTAACTATCCGATGAATTCGGCGGCGGCCTACACCACCAATGGGCAGTATTATTTCGCCAATCAGGCGGATCTCTATGTGACCAATATGGCTACCGGCACCAATTGGGGCGGCGCCAACCCCAAGGGCACCAATATGATCGTATTTTATTCGGACGCCGCCAACGGTCCGCTTTCCTACCTGACCCAGGTTACGTGGGATTTCTATCTGATGAGCAATGCGAATACACACAGTTCCACGCTGTTCAGCACCAACAATCTCTATACTACCAACGGCACGTACTGGCCGCCTTTGAAGACCAACGTTGTCTGGTATGCCGGCTATTCATTTTTGACCAATGTCTTCTTCTACGACTGGCGGGAGGGCTGGAACGGCGGAAGCGGAATTAACGGCAAGGGAAAACCGGTTCAAGCTGTCCAGATTGACATCGGGTTGTTTAATATCTGGGTTACCAATGCCATTGGCGGGAAGACCTATAATGATCAATGCAATCAGAACAACCACAAATCTCATCCGATTGATTCCATCTATGTTTATAACGCTGTTCCCCCGAGCGGCACGGTCCTGCCGGCGGTTCGGATCGTCGATGGCGGCATGTTGCCGTACAATTCTGCGCCCTACGGTTTCACCGTCGCCACAGCGATGCCCATCTATGTGTTGGGGGACTACAATGCATCCAATAACATCGGTTCATCGCTGAATCAGGCCAATAGCACCACCTACACCTGGCCGGCCGGGCTTATGGGCGACGCAATTACCATCCTCTCAGACAGTTGGAACGACAGCGTCACCAGCAAAAAACCGTCCGCGTCTTCCGATACCACGGTCAACGCAGCGGTCCTGGCCGGCATCGTCCAGTCCACCAATTTGAATTCCAATCCCATGTATAGCGGCGGGGTGGAAAACTTCTTCCGGACGCTGGAAACCTGGGGCACATTCTACTGGCACGGAGCCATCGTTGTCATGTTCCCCAGTAGATACGCGACCAATTATTGGCAGCAAACCGGTAACTATTACGGCGCTCCCACTCGTAAGTGGGGCTTTGACACGAATTTCGCCGCCCAGGTCAAACTGCCGCCGATGGCTCCCCAGTCTAAAGGCGTCATCCGCGCCTCCTGGGCGCCGGCCAATCATTGACGCCTGAACTCCGGGATGCTTTGAACCGATGGCGGGGAACAACCCCGCCATCCGCATTTCGACCCGGCTTTAAAAACATTCATGGCTTCACAAAAGTTTCCAGATCCTTCTGCATTTTTTTCAGGTCCGGCAGATTGATGTACATCATGTGGCCCGCGTCATAGGTGGCGTAGATGACATTGCTCCGGTAAGCCGGGGCCAGTTGCATGTGGTCGATGGCATGGCGCACGGTGTCGATCGGGCAGACCAGGTCGCACCGGCCGCCGAGCACGAGCACGCGCATGTACGGATTCCGATTCATCGTATTCGCCAGCCGGTCGCTGGCGTTGGCGTAGTTGTTGTGGACGCCGTAATTCCATGGCTGAACGCCGGCAAGGATTTCGTACGGCAGATCGTCCTCAAATTTCAATTCGCCCCGCACATAGGAATTCATCGCCGCCGAAAACGGACCGAGCGTGGCCGCCGCCGACGGATCAAAATCGGGATTTGGGGACGACGGATCATCATCGCGCCCGGTGATCCGCGCGTCGTAAGCGCCGAGGATCAGGCCCTCGTCATGCAGGAGTTGTTTGCGGAAAACACTTTCGTCAATACGCAGATGATTGTCTTCAATCACCGACGGTTTCAGTCCGGTCAGCCGGACCAGTTCCGCCTCGATTTTTTTCTGTTCGTCCGCCGACAGCGAATCGCCCTGTTTCAACGCGGAAATATATTCGCCTCCGGCGAATTCGCGCGCCTCGGCGAGCGCCTTCGGCAGGTCCGCCTGCAGGTCCGCCGGCAGTTTGTGGTGAAAGTGCGCGGCGGCCGTATACGCCGGCAGGTAAAGGGCGAACGGCAGGTCATTGCCGGTCTGGCCCCAGATCGTGCTGAAATCCAACACGCCGGAAAGCAGAATCAGGCCGTTCAAATACATGCCGTAGCGCGAGTACAGATGATCGGCCAGCCCGGCGGCGCGAAAGACGCCGTAGCTCTCGCCGCAGAGATATTTCGGCGACAGCCAGCGCTCATGGCGCGTCGTCCAAAGCCGGATGAATTCGCCCACGGAATCGAGATCGGCGGAATCGCCAAAAAACTGGTCGGGCTTTTCATCCTTTACCGGCCGGCTGAACCCGGTCGCCACCGGGTCGATAAACACCAGGTCGCTGGCTGCCAGCAGGGAATATTCGTTGTCCACCAGGCTGAACGGCGGCGGCGGCAGCGTGCCGTCTTCATTCATTTTCACCCGGCGCGGACCCAGCGCGCCCAGGTGGAGCCACACCGACGATGATCCGGGCCCGCCGTTGAAACAGAACGTGACGGGCCGGGCCGCCTTGTCGGTCTGACCGCTGCGGGTGTAAGCCACGTAAAAGACCGACGCCCGGGACGTGCCGTCGGATTTGAGCAGCGGCAGCATCCCCGTCTCGGCAACGTAAGTCACCCGCTGGCCGGCAATGGTCACGGTGTTCGTCGTCAGAACCGGCTTGTGGGTGGCATCGGGAATTGTCCCTGCTTCGGTTTTCGCCGCCGCCGATTCGTTGGTACCCGAGGCAGGAGAATTGGTTTTGGATGTCTCGGCGGCCATCAGGCTGCCGGCCAGGGCGAGGATGGGAATCCAGCAGGATCGTTTCATTGGATTTTTCCGTTTTCGCGGACAATGCGCGTTTACGCCTGCGAAGGCAAGCCGCATGTCGGGGAAGGTGTAGTGTCGTGTTGACTCAGGATAAATGTTACCGGGGCTGGGAGCTGGACGAGGGTTTTAGCTATTCGTTGACTCAAGTTCGTGGTTACCGAAACAACGAACATG
>Ga0335078_10000145_pt1 | contig 119583 bp, 96 predicted proteins | sample Lox_Sample_32_FD_206711 | JGI IMG/M metagenome (GOLD analysis project Ga0335078, IMG submission 206711) | Soil microbial communities from Loxahatchee National Wildlife Refuge, Florida, United States - Lox_Sample_3.2 | ecosystem: Environmental > Terrestrial > Soil > Wetlands | place: USA... | reverse complement strand
AGCCCTTCCCCTGGACCAAATCCGCCGATCAGATCCTGGCCTCCATCGCCCGCTTCGCCACTTCCACTCTTGCCGCGTACCAACCCCGCCTTATACGAGAAATCAATGACTCAGGAGACTAGCGCCGGGCACGAGGGTCGAACTGGAAACAGCGATCAATGGTTACACCAAGCGCCAGGGCGACTTTGAAGGCGGTTTCGAGTGAGGGCGAATACTTGTCCTGCTCCATCGCGATGATGGTTTGGCGCGTCACGCCCACCTGGTCGGCCAGTTCCTGCTGAGTCATCTCGCGCGCGGCGCGGAGTTCGCGAATCTGATTGCGTATGGGCATCAGAGCGCCTTCCGGTAAGACACGATCTGCGTGACCGTCTTGGTGATGTCGGCGATGACCAGCATGCCGAAGAAGACGCTCAGAAAATGAAGTCCCATCATCCGGTTTTCGACGGGAAGGCGGCCGGCCGCGGCATGCAGCCACAGCAGGCCGAGGCCGATTACCATGAGCGTGGCGATGGTCAGATAACCGGCGCGGTAGCCGCGCAGCTCGATCAAGCGATCGCGCTCGTCAATGACACGATTACGCGTCAGAATCGCGAGCGCCGTCTGCAGCAGGATTTGGAGAATGATAATCCCCGCGATCATGCCCGCGACTTTATTGACGGAATTCTGCCGGTGGAGGAAAAAGTAGGGACCGTAAATAACGAGCTCGGCGAGGAGCGAAGCGTAGAGGGTTTTCTCCCGGTACGAAAGTGGCGCCATTCAAATCACCCCATGTAAAACATTTCTTACATTGGCAATCTAGCGCGTACTCAGCATGATGTCAAATAGTTTTTACATACGGGGAAGCTGGTAGCTGGCAGTTGGGCCTGTGGCTTGTGAAGAAAGCCAGGAAGTGAAGAAGTGAAGGAGCCAACGCGCCCCGCCTTTCTGGTTCCTGCTCCCTCTCGGTCCCTGCTTTTCTACTCCCTACTTCCCGCCTTTACGATGCCATCCCCAACCCCACCAGGTTGGCGGCGGCGATAATCACCAGGATTCCGCCCCACAGCAAACGGATGGGGCGGCTGCCCACGCCGGCCCACTCGCCAAGAGCCAGGCCAACGAGCCCGCCGCAAAGCACATAAAGGCTCATGTGCAGCATCCAGTTCACGTAATCGAGCCGGGCGGGGATGTTGGCCTCACCCCAGGAATAGAAAAAGAATTGCAGGTACCACATGATGCCGCCGCTCGCGGCCAGGGCGCCGTTTTTCAAAAGCACCGCGCCCGGTTGCCTGAGGTCGGCGCGCAGCGAAATGTCCTTTTTGAACGCCAGCCGCGTGAAGCAGTAGGCCATATTTACCACCGCGCCGCCGCCCATGATCAGCACGTAACTGGGCAGCCGCGAAAAGAGGGGATTGATGCCGAGCGCGAGGGCGGCGGAACGGACAGGCTCTGCCGCATACAGTCCGAAGTTAAATCCTGAAGAGAAGATGCCGCACATGACGGCCAGGGCCAGGCCGAGCAGGACGTTGAATTCTTTCGTTTCCATGCCTATTCGCACTTCTTTCTGGTGACCGGCGTAGGACACGATGGCGATCCCGACGAGCGCCACCAGGATTCCAGCCATGTTCCAGTGGCCGCTGCGGGTGAGAAAAAGATCGGCGTACTGACCCTGCCAGAGCTTCGGCACGATGGTCCCGAAAACCAGCGTGACCCCAATGGCCACACCGACGCCGAGCGAAATGCCCAGGTGACGCATGGTGAGCCCATAGCTCACGTTGCCCACCCCCCACATGGCCCCGCAGAGGGCGACCTTCAACAGGAGGCCGGCGGAAAAGGCAGCGTAGAAAGCATGAAAGTGGGGCAGCAGGATGAGGCTGAAACCGATGGGCAACAGAATCCACGAGAAGAATCCGGCGACCGCCCACGTCGTCTCCCACGACCACATCTTTACCTTGCCAATCGGAGCATAGAACGATGCGGCGAATGCCGCTCCTACCAGGTGCCATCCGATGCCCGCAAGAATTGCATTCGACATTTCTGCTCCCCCCGGCCAAGCAAAGCCAGTAGCCAATAGCCAGTAGCTGAAAGGCAAATTCACAGCCTATCGGTTTCGCGCGGTGTTTGTACAGCCGCCCAACTGTCGTAGAGGCTGGCGAGCAACAATGGCGGAGGCCAACTTACCGCTCGATTCAAATGCATAACGCCGGACTCCAGTCCGGCTGTCGTGCGGGTCTCCAGACCCGCACTAAATCAACTCGGCGAGGGAAAGAACAAACGGCCTCGTGGGGCACCGCGTAGCGGCGGGACGCCGCCGCTACAGCCGGTCAGGAGACCGGCGTTACAGTTGCTTCCTCGCTGCCTTGCGCCCTTCGAACCCTACAGGCCTTCCCGCTAGACTCAGTACATGGCCCTCTGCCTCTACGCTGCCACCACCAGCGCCGGCAAACTGCGCGACTTCCGCACCGCCGCCGAGGCGTACTCGGTCGACATCGAGCCTTTCAACGCAATCGAGAACATCGAGGCTCCAGCAGAAGACGGCGACACGTTTCTAGCCAATGCGGCCGCCAAGGCCGTCTACTACTCGCATTTCCTGCCCGGAGAGCTGGTGCTCGCCGACGATTCCGGCCTCGAGGTCGACGCGCTGGGCGGGGCGCCCGGCGTGCGCTCGGCGCGTTATGCGGCCGATGCGGGCCTGGTCGACTCGCCCGACGCCGAGGACAACACCGACGTGTGGAACAACATTCTGCTGCTACAAAAGCTGGATGGGATTCCCGACACGTTGCGCACCGCCCGCTATCATTGCACCCTGGTGGTCGCGCGCGACGGCGAGATCGTTCAGATCGCCGACGGCACGGTAGAAGGGACGATTCTCGATGCGCCGCGCGGCACCGGCGGCTTCGGCTACGATCCGCTGTTCTACCTGCCCGACCTCGGGAAAACCATGGCCGAAATCGATCTCGAAACCAAGCTCACGCTGAGCCATCGCGGCCGCGCGCTGGCGGCTCTGCTGCCGAAGCTCTCACTTGGTTCACCGCCGCCCTCCTTCAGAACCTGAGAGTGCGGAGCACTGGAGCGCCTTGACGCGGGCAAGGGCTGCCTCGAATAATGCAACTGGAACAATGTGTTGAGATTCCATCCCTCAATCTAAGACAACTTCAGCCCGCACCGCAGGAGCTGCATCCTTCATGGCAACTGTCGAAACCTCCGCCGCGCCGCAAATCCGCCACGGAGTCGAGCCCCTCCGCGCAGGGCAGGGAACCAGCTTCATCTGGCGCAAGCTGCACTCGCTGCTGGGCATCGTTCCCATCGGCGCTTTTCTGCTTGAACATCTGCTCTCGAATTTCGAGGCGCTCAAGGGCCCGCTGGCCTACGCCGAACAGGTCAAATTCCTCAATAGCCTGCCGCTGGTGCGCGTGCTGGAATGGGTCTTCATTTTTCTGCCGCTCCTCTATCACGGCATCTACGGCGTGTACATCTGGCTGCGCGGCAAGGCCAACATTGTCTACTATCCATGGGCCGGCAACTGGCTTTATCTCGTGCAGCGCTACACCGGCCTCATCGCCTTCGTTTACATCGGTTACCACGTGGCTACGCAGCGCTTCATGGGCGTCAGCTTGCCTGAGAATCCGGCCGCCGCATTTTCCAAGGTTCAGCATGAACTGGCCAACCCCTGGATCGTTGCCGTGTACGTCGTCGCCATGATCGCGGTTTGCTGGCACTTTGCCTACGGAGTATGGCTTTTTGCCGCCAAGTGGGGCATCACGCCTGGGGAAACCGCGCGCCGGCGCTTTGGCTGGGTGTGCGTGGCCTTCGGCATCCTGCTCGCCGGCATGGGTATCGCCAGCATCTGGGCGTTCGTCGGCCCGTGGTACGCCAACGCCGCGATTCCGAAACTCTAGTGGTTCGTTCTTAGCTAGAAGCTAGCAGCTGTTTCTTGAAAGGAAGTCAATGGCAGCACCCAGGATCATCGTGGTGGGAGGGGGGCTGGCGGGTCTTGCGGCCGTCATCAAGATTGCCGAGAGCGGCGGCACAGTGGATTTGTTTTCCATCGTGCCCGTCAAGCGCTCGCACTCGGTGTGCGCGCAGGGCGGCATCAACGCGGCGAAGAACCTGAAGGGCGAGGGCGATTCCATCGCGCAGCACTTTGACGACACCATTTACGGCGGCGATTTTCTGGCCAACCAGACGCCCGTCAAGGCCATGTGCGAAGCTGCCCCAGCGATTATCGACCTGCTCGACCGCATGGGCGTGCCCTTCAACCGCACACCGGAGGGCCTGCTGGACTTCCGCCGCTTCGGTGGCACGCTCTACCATCGCACCGCTTTCGCCGGCGCCACTACCGGCCAGCAGCTGCTTTACGCGCTCGACGAGCAGGCCCGCCGCTACGAGGCCGAAGGCAAGGTTCACAAGTTTGAAGGCTGGGAGTTTCTGTCCGCCATCATCGACTCCAAGGGCATCGCGCGCGGCATTGTCGCTCTCGATCTGCGCTCCATGGAAGTTCGCGCCTTTCCCGCCGACGCCATCATCCTGGCCACCGGCGGCGTGGGGGCGATCTTTGGGAAAAGCACCAACTCCGTGATCTGCACCGGGTCGGCGCAGTCGGCCGTTTTCCAGCAGGGCGTTTACTACGCCAACGGGGAATTCATCCAGGTGCATCCCACCTGCATTCCCGGCGAAGACAAGCTGCGTCTGATGTCCGAGTCGGCCCGCGGCGAAGGCGGCCGCGTGTGGGTTCCGCGCACGCCCGGCGACAAGCGCCCCGTCAAGTCCATTCCCGAGTCGGAGCGCTTCTACTTCCTCGAAGAGTGGTACCCGAAATACGGCAACCTCGTTCCCCGCGACGTGGGCACTCGCGCCATTCACAAGGTCGTCTACGAGCTGGGCCTCGGCCTCGACGGGCAGGCCATGGTCTACCTCGACCTCACCCACATCGACCGCGAAACTCTTCACCACAAGCTCGGCGGCATTCTCGAGATCTACGAAAAGTTCGTCGGCGTCGATCCCTGCCTCGAGCCCATGAAGATCTTCCCTGGCATGCACTACACCATGGGCGGCCTGTGGGTCGACTTCAACCAGATGACCAACATCCCCGGCATCTTTGCGGCCGGCGAGTGCGAGTACCAGTACCACGGCGCCAACCGCCTCGGCGCCAACTCGCTGGTCAGTTGCATCTTCGGCGGCTTTCGCGCCGGCCCCAACGCCACGCAGTACGCCAAAAACGCGCCTGCGGCCGAGGGCGACGCGGGCGTGGGAGCCGAAATCACGCGCCAGGAGGAAATCAACCGCCAGCTCATGCGCAGCGAGGGATCGGAGAACCCCTTCAAGCTGTGGCGCGAGCTGGGCGAGACCATGACCGAGCACGCCACCGTCATCCGCCACAACAAGGACCTGAAAGAAACCGATGACAAAATCCTAGAGCTTCTCGACCGTTACCAGCACATCAACCTCAGCGACAAAACTCAGTGGGCCAACACCAGCTTTGCCTTCACGCGCCAGCTCAAGAACATGCTCGAGCTGTCGCGAACCATCACTCTTGGCGCCATTTTGCGCGACGAATCGCGCGGCGCCCATTTCAAACCGGAGTTTCCTGAACGCAACGACGAACGATACCTGAAGACCACCAAGGCCAGCTTTACGGGCTGTATCGAGGGCCCGCGTTTCGAGTGGGAGGAAGTGGATACGCAGTTCATTCCGCCGCGGCCACGACGGTACGACGTGGCGAAATAGTCTTGAAAGGGCGCGACTTCAGTCGTGCCGCAAGGATCTTCAATAACAGAGCGGCTCTAGCCGCCGAGAAACCTGGAAAAACGAACGAAGCCTTCCCTCAGGGCCAACGCCCGGAGGGTTTTTGCGAAAGCTATTGGCACGGCTAAAGTCGCGCCGCTTCAAAGAAAGGGACCATGGCAGAACGCACCGTCACCTTCGAAATTCGCCGCCAGGCCAGCCCTGATGCGCCTGTCGTCTGGGAAACTTTTGTGCTCTCCTGGCGCCCCGGCATGAACGTCGTCTCCGCGATGATGGAGATCGCCACGAACCCGGTCACCGCGGACGGCAAGGAGACGACCCCCATCACCTACGACTCCAATTGCCTGGAGGAAATCTGCGGGTCGTGCGCGATGCGCATCAACGGCCGTGCCCGCATGGCCTGCTCCGCGCTCGTCGACAACCTCGACCAGCCCATCCGCATTGAGCCTCTCTCCAAGTTCCCGCTGGTCCGCGACCTGCAGGTCGACCGATCGGTCCTGTTTGAAAACCTGTTGCGCGTCAAGGCCTGGGTTCCGGTCGACGGCACCTACGATCTGGGCTCCGGCCCGCGCGTCTACCCGCAGCAGCAGGAAGCCAACTACCCGCTCTCCAACTGCATCTCCTGCACGTGCTGCATGGAAGTCTGCCCGCAGTTCAACGAGACCACCAACTTTGTGGGCGCGGCCACCATTGCGCAGGTAAAACTGTTCAACAACCATCCCACCGGCAAAGTGTTCAAAGAGGATCGGCTGCGCGCGCTGGCCGGGGATGGCGGCATCCAGGAGTGCGGCTACGCGCAGAACTGCGTGAAAGCCTGCCCCAAGCTCATCCCGCTCACCAACGCCATCTCCGACATCTCGCGCGATGTGACCATTCAGAAGGTCAGAGACTGGCTGCGGGGATAAAAGCAGGCAACAGGGAACAGGCAACAGAAAACTGGGAGTAGCAAATGGAGAGTAGGAAGGGCTGGAGCTGCGGGAGTGCAAGCTGAGAACTGCGAATGGGTGGCTAAGCGCCGAGCACAGGCCCCTGAACCCTGCCCCCCGGAGCACTTCACTGCGCGTCGCGAGTCCCGGGACGGCTGCTCTCGATGGCCCTGAGGACGGTCTCCATGGCGGTCCGCCATGCCCTGCCGAAATAGGACACGCGGTAGTCGTGCCACCAGTTGACTGGCTTGGGCACCTGGATTACGTGCAAACTCTCGATAGCAATGGCTGGGGGAGCGCTGCCGACGGTAAGAACGATAAGCTTGCCCGGTCCCAACGCTGCCTTCAGGATTTCCAGCTCCCACTCGATTTGCGGTGTGTGCTCCGGCACGGAGGTCACCGCCGCATCCACCACCGGGGCGAGGGTCTGAATCACCTCGCGCCAGCGGTCGGTATCCGGCGGGCAGTTGAGCACCACGCCGCTCAATCCAGCCGCAAAAACAGAGCGAGTCTGATTGACCTTGGCTAACTTTTTTGCCCAGTCATCCGACTTCAATCCGGTCCTGCCTCGGCGAAGCCAGTTCCAGAGCATGAAGCCGGTGAAGCCGAGGAAAAAGTACAGAGTGGTTGTATTGATAAGCCCCGCGGCCGCAGCTAGAAGAGCACCCCCGCCCATAATAGCTGTGATCCAGATGACGCTTCGCGAAGCGGAGGCGGAATGAATGTTGGAATCGGCCAGCGTAACCAGCTTCCCCCAGGAATTGATGACGCCCTCGAGAAACTGCTGCTCCATGCGCGATTCCTCTCCGCGGTGGAAGCGGCGGACCCAGAACACCACCGCCTTGCGCCGCCGCATCGAGACGAACATGGGGATGGTGCCGACCAGGAGGACCAGGAGCCAGATCAGCATCAGGGTCAGCCTCGTGTCAGGGTCGGTAAACAGGATGGGGATCTCCATGGGGAGGATCACAGCCGTAAAAACCATGGCGTAGCGGCGCAATCCGAGGGAACGCGCCAGCCGTTTCTGGACACGCTCTTCGTAATTAGACAGCGACATGGGAGCAGAATATTCGTTCCTGCAAAAGAATTGAGACGAATTTTTCGCCAGCAAACGTGTTTTCGCTGGGTCTTCCCTGGCGGGCTATGGTCGTTCTCTAAGGCCGACGCGTGCAGGTTTTCCCGGTGTTCACCTTAGATTGTTCTGGAGTTTTCCGGCGCATTGCCGATAGTGAGGCTGTCCAGTGTGAGAGGAGAGCCCTCGAGCGTGAATCTGAAGAACCCAGTTGCGGTCATCTTCCTTCTTTTCGTCGCTTTCCCGTCGCCAGGAGCTGGCCAGTTTGCGGCTACGCGGCCGATGGCGGCCGGGCCGTCGAGCGTGACACTTATCGCCACCCTGGAATCACTCAGCGTTGGCGTCACGCCGGTTGCTCCTGTCGCGTCTATCGCGGGGACAGCGCCGTCTTCTTCGAATACCTTCGCTATCAATACGAGCTGGGCCGTGCCGGCCAACCTCACGACCATCCGGACGGTTTGTTTTCTCGAGGGCGCTTCCCCGGCTGAAATCCTGGAGAACGGGTTGCAACGAATGGCAGAGATTGCCGGAGCCGAGGGCGATGGATCGGAGCTGCGTCGATTGGGACTGGTCGTCGGCCTGGCGCCAGGAGTCGAGGGCAGGACGCTCTATTCACAAAAGGCGGGTGAGACCAACCAGGGGTTCACAAGAACTGACTATCTGGGCCTGGAAATGAATGTCCGTTCCCAGCCGATGGGTTCCACTCTCCAGAGCCGGAGTCTGACCATCCTGGTGCAGGCTCTCTAGAAGACCTCGCCGTGTTGCGACAGCAGGATCGCCTGTTAACCAACGGGATTCTCCCATTCGTGGTATGCAGAAGTTCCGTCGTGGGATTTCCTCACCGTCGATAAGGTCGTAACTGTTCTTATAGCAATCTGACATTCCACAGAAGCCGTGTTCCTGAGATCTCGGCTTCGATGGGACCGCAGCGCAGTATGTCAGAAATTCTTCGCTTGCTTGGAGAACATTCACAATGACAAAAAACGTTTTCCGCGGCCTGATGTTTGGGGCCGTGCTGCTCGTGGCCTGGAGCCCAGCTGCCTTTGGCCAGCTGAACTCCAACACCGCGACCGTTTCGCTAACTGCAACCCTGGGGGAGACGCTGAGCATCTCAGCGACGCCGACCTCCACATCGTTTACCCTCGTTGCCGGCGGATCGGCCAATGCCAGTGCGCCGGTGGCAATCACGACATCGTGGGTTTTGGGTGCGTCACGCGCGTCGGTCACACTGACCGGCTGGTTTGCTACCGCCGCCCAGGCCCTTACCAGCGGTGGTTCCTCGCCGGTTTACATTCCCACGTCGGAAGTACTCGGGCAGGTGACCACAGGCTCTCCAACCACATTTACAGCTTTCACGCAATCACCGGGAACCGGCGGGTTGGGTGTCACGGGTGCAAGCCTGGTGTTGTTTACGCAGGCCATCAGCAATACCAATCGCAATGCAAACCGGACCGATAACCTGAATTTGCAAATCAACTTGACGAGCCAGCCGCAATTGCCCGCCGGGACCTACACGGGCACGCTGAATCTGCAGGCGCAGGCCCTCTAACCTTGAACTGTGTACCTCTGCGGAATTGACCTTGCCATGCGGCAGGGAGGATGGATGCTGTGTTGTTGCTAAGACTGTTGGGAGCGGTGCTGTTGTGCACCGGGGCATGCTCGGTGGCCCAATCAGTGTCGCCGGTGATTGTGGAGTACAAGGCGAAGGCCGAAGGGCAGATCGCGCTTGTCAACAATACGCTGACGCCGCTGGCTGTGGTGTTGGAACCAAAAAGCTTCAGCATCACTCCCGACGGGAATGGAGTATTCCGGCCTCTCGACGCGGACATTCATGCCCGGTTTTCGGCCATGAGTTTTCGCATCGATCCCGGCCAAACCTATTACGTCTTTTATTCGGCTACGGCCGATAAGCTTCCCGCCTGGTTCAGCGTGTATTGCGTGTTTTCAAAGGTGCAACATGGCGGCGGGCTCGACGTGCGGATTCTCCTTCCCCACACGGTCTACATTTACCCCAGGAAGCAACCAAACAACGTGCCGGTGCAGGTGGGGCATGCGTTTTATTCCATGAAATCGGGCAAGGTGGAGTGCGATCTCGAAAATGACACACCCGACTTGACCAGGGTTCAAGAGGTACGCATGACTTCAGCAAAGAAGTCGGAGGCTGCCGCCGGTTTTCCGCTGCTGCCAGGCGCACATCGCCATCTGCAATTGGACTGGAAGGAAAGCGAGCCACCACAAACGCTCGTGCTGCAGTTTGCACACCGGGAAGTGAAACAGTCCATCGAAGTCCAGACGGCCGATGATGCCCGGTGAGCGAACGGGGGCGTAGGAACGTGCGAATCTACAGCCTTCTTCTCGTGATCTTGACGCTATTGCCTCGCCTGTCGGCGCAAGTGTTTGAGGTGAACGGAGGGTCGTCCAGTCTTTATCAGGCCCAGGGAGGAACCTTGTCGGCTCGCGGGCCGAGCTACGATGCCTCGCTCAGCGCCGGCATGGTTGCCGGCAAGCTGGTGGGCGGCGCCAACTTTACCAGGGTGATCGGGCACACGACCTACCTAGCCGGCGACGATTACATTCCTTTTGTCCTTCCCACCGACACTTTCGATACCAGTCATTACCTGGTTGCCGTAGGCGCGGCCGTAAAAACCAATGTGCGCGGCACAGACATTTTCGCCTTTGGCGGGGCCACATCGAACTCTTTCAGCAGCCCGCTGTTTGAGGGAGTTCGCGCCGAAAGCCCCGCCGCGATTCTTTTTCTGAGCAGGCACATCAGCGAGCACCTGACCGCTACTGCAAACATGGTGTTTTCAAACCAGACCACGGCCATCGAGGGCCTGGAATGGCACCCGGAGAAAGGCCTGAAAGCCGCGCTGGCCGGCGGCGTGGGAGCCAACCAGCCCTATGGAGCAGCCAGCTTCGATCTGGCTCGCACCAGGATCGATGTCAAGGCCTCGTATATTTCGGCAGGCAGTCAATTCCATCGTGTCGCCGTGACGGCGCCGCTGCTGAGCGAGCCCGACCGCGAGAATGTAATGGTAACTTTGAGACCATCGAAGTACTTCAGCCTGGCAGCGGGGCGAAACAACTTCCTCTCGCCGGCTGGCAATACGCAAACCAACGTGCGCAGCAGCGTGGACAACGCTTCCGCGGGCCTGCAAGTGGCCGGAATCGGCATGTCCGCCTCCTTGTACCGCTCGTCCTACCTGGGAAACTGGAACGACGCTACCGCTTACTCGGCTGAACGGAGCCTGTTCTCGCGCGTCCACGCCTCGGCAAGCTACCTTGAGAGCCGGCCGAATAATGCGCCGCGAAGCAAGACGTTCGTCAGCAATATCTCAGAAAAGGTGACGCAACGCGTGAATGTGACCCAGCTCGTGAGCCGGTCGCAAGGGCAAACAACCATTTCATTCGGCGGCGGCTTTCTTTCCAATCCCATTGCCGTCACCGCGGAGTACCAGACCTTCTACGTTCCCGAACGCAACTCCGCGCCATTCGAACAGGCGCTGATAGTGGATGTGCGCATCCATATGCTCCACGGGCTCACTCTGCACGGCGCGAGCTTTGTCGCGCCCGACGGCAGTCTCCGATACACCGCGGATACGCAAGCCGTCGCGGTGCGCGGGGGCAGGAATGCAATGCCGGTCGAGGCAGGCGAAAGCACGCTGGTTCGCGCCTCCATCGGAAACATGTTGATGCGGGGAACGGTTCTGGATACCGAGGGCCATCCTGTAGCGGGCGCTGCGCTGCTGATCGACGACCTCCTGGTCTATACGGATGACGACGGGATTTTCTATTTGCGGGAACGTAAACCACATGCGCACCTACTCAAGGTTCAGGTCGACCAGTTTCTCAATGGAGGCTCGTACCGCGTGGTCTCAGCGCCCGCGACCATCCGCAGCAGCTATGAAAACAACGAGCCGGAGACTACAGTGATAGTGGAAAAGCTGCCGCAATCAGGCAGCTGAACATCGATATGCGCAAGTCGATCGAACTCGGGTTGGTCTCCATGGCGCTGGCCGCGTGCACTGCGATGGCCGCCCAGGGGCAGGCCATCCGCGTCGTCAAAACTCAGGGGGTTTCGCCAAACACCGCCGTCAGCTCGCTGACCGTGACGGCCAGTCCTTCGTCGGCGAGTTTTCACCTCGTCTCGAAAGGCGTTGCCGCCGGATCGAGCGCCATCAACATCACGACCACATGGGGCGGAAGCACGTGTCGCTTCACCTGCACGATCAAGCTCTACGCCTACTTTTCGAGCGCGACAGCGGCTCTCTCCGGAGGAGGATCGCCGGTCGTGAACATTCCGAGCTCAGAGGTGTTGGGCCAGGTCCCCACCGGTACGCCAACAACCTACACGGCTTTCACACAGAGCAACCCTCTGGGCGGCGCAGGAGCAAGCCTGCTTCTGTTTCAGCAGTCCTTCTTCCTGGTTGCCGGCGGCAGCTCGCGCACCGACGCCCTGAGTCTTGAAATCAATCTCGCCAACCAGCCGCAACTGCCCGCCGGCTCCTATTCCGGCACGCTGTACATCCAGGCACAGTCGCTCTGATCTCGTTTTGTAGAGAGAGCAGGTCGATATGGTCTCGCCAGTATACAGCGTACACAGCCTTGTGGTATACACCGTATACATGACGGCGAAGTCAACCGCGGAGCGGATCAAGGCGGCGGCCCGCAGGCTTTTGGACCGCGAAGGCTCCAATGCCGTAACCATGCGCCGCGTGGCCGCGGCGATCGGCATGACGCCGATGGCGCTCTACCGGCACGTTGCCAATCGCGACGACCTTCTGAACGCCCTGGCCGACGAGGGATTTGAAGAAGTGGCCGCGCGCGCCGCCAAGGCATTCCTGCCGGCGCATCCAGAAAAGCAGCTGATGAAAGTCGTGGATGTGTTCCTCGACTTTGCCTTCCAGAATCCGCGCATGTTCGAGCTGATGTTCCTGGAGCGGCGCAAAGGGGCGCGCCGGTTCCCCGCAGATTTTCGCGCCGGCAAATCGCCGACGGCAAATTTTTCTGCCCGTGCACTGGAAGCGGGCATGAAACAGGGCATCTTCCGCAAGGACGACGTGTGGGAAATCGTGTTTGAGGCCGGCGCCATGCTGCAGGGGCTGATGATGCTATACGTGGGCGGGCGCGTGGAAATGCAGCAGGACGAGTTTCGCGCCTTCTGTCATCGATCCTTTCGGAGGTATCTGAATGGAATCCGCAAATAGACCCGGGCGCGCCGCGATGGCTTTGGCGGCATGCGCCGCCACGGCGGTGCTGGTTTACTTTGGCAACGGGATGACGCCGCTCTGGCCGCTGATGTGGTTCGCGCCGCTGCCGGTGCTGCTGATTGCGCTGCGGCGGCCGGCGTGGCAGGCAGGGCAACTGGCCTTTGCTGCGTGGATGGCGGGGTGCCTGAATATCTGGCACTACTTCAGCGTGCTGGGAATACCGCCGGTGGCATGGTTTGTGGATTTCGGCGCCGTGGCGGTGATTTTCGCGGCGGGCGTTTTACTGGTGTGCGCGCTGGCACGGCGAGGACGGCTGTGGAGCGCATGGCTGGCGCTGCCGGCGCTATGGATTACGTTCGAATTCACGCGCAATTTATTTTGGCCGCATGGATCGGCGGCGTGCGTGGCCTATTCGCAGTTGAATTTTCTGCCGTTTTTGCAAACGGCTTCTCTGGCCGGGCCATGGGGCATGGGATTTGTGCTCATGCTGTTTCCGTGCGGGCTGGCGCTGGGCATCCATCAATGGCGTCGTGAGCGAAAGCAGGCTCTGCGGCTTCTAGGAGCGACCTGCGGCGTAATTGCCGCCCTGCTGATTTTCGGCGCCGTGCGCCTGGCTGTGCCCCAAGGCGGGACTGAGGTCAAGGTGGGGCTGGCGGTCGCGGATGCCAATGGCGGCGCCTCCGTCGACGATCCCGGGTCACCAACGCAGCGTCTCTTTGAGAGCTACGCCGCGCAGGCACGGCAGCTGATTGCGCAGGGAGCCCAGGCGGTGGTGCTGCCGGAGGACATGGGCGTGGTGCTCGATTCCGGCGTTGCCGGCGTGGATGCGGTTTTTCAGCCCATTGCGGATCAAACCGGCGCCGTGCTGGTGGTGGGGATGAGCCGCATCGGCGCAGCGGGCAGGCACAACGAGGCGCGCGTCTACGCACCACAAGTTGCGGTGCGGAGTTATGACAAAGAGCACTTGCTGCCGCCGTGGGAAACCAGCCATTTCACGCCGGGGACGGCGAGGACCCTGTTCGCGGCTCCGGGAAGCTCTGCCGGGCAGACCTGGGCGGTGGCCATTTGCAAAGATCTGGACTTCACCAACCCAGCGCGCGCTTATGGGCAGGCGGGCGCCGGTCTGATGCTGGCGCCGGCCTGGGATTTTCGCGTCGACAGTTTCTATCACGGGCACATTGCCGTAATGCGCGCAGTGGAAGACGGATTCAGTCTGGTAAGGGCGGCACGCCGCGGCTTTCTGACCGTCGCCGACGATCGCGGACGGATCATTGGCGAAGTCTCGAGCGACGCGGCGCCGTTCGCAACGCTGCGCGCAACCGTGCCGGATGGACATAGCACTACCTTGTTTCTCATGCTGGGAGACTGGTTTGGGTGGTGCGCCATTGCGCTGCTGGCACTGGTGCTGGTGCAACTGACGCGCAGGCGGGCGTTCGAGCGGGGAACGATTGGTATTTAACCGCCGTAACACCTTCGCTCTGTAAATCTAAGTAGAAGTTGCCGATAGATTCGTTCGGAAATGCTGTCGCACGGGTGAATAACCTGTCGCGCCGACTCTCGACCTTTGCGGTCATGAACCCCAGGGCGCACTTGGCGGGCGAAGAGTCAAAAAAAAAACTATGATCTCGATAAAGAAATACCTGGATGAGCGAACCAGGGCGAAGCCGGGCAAGACAGCCGGTGATCCCTTCAGCATCGTCGTGGACGCCTATCGATCGGCTCTCGCGGCAACCGCAAGAGCCACCTCCAATGGGTCGCCCCATGGCGTTGAACTTGGCAATCGCCTAGTCGCGCTTGACCAACGCATCGCCGCCAAACCTGGCACAGCAGTTATACAGAAGGCTGAAGGCGAGTTTGAGGCTCTACTGGCGATCTGGAGCAAAATGGAGGAAACCGAAAGCTGCGCCAAAGACAACGAAATCAAAGAGCTCATTCTGGCTCTGGCAAAGACAGCTGAAACCGTGGTAGCGCACGACCAGAAAAATGCTTCGCATTTAGGCACTGTCAGCAGAGACCTGGAAAGAATCGGCAACCTCGACGATATCCGCGAAATCCGAAGCGCGGTGGGTGAGCGCGTAGCGGAGCTTCGTTCCGGCATTGAGCAAATGAGCCGGGAAAACCACAAACTCGTTTCGGAGCTTCAAAACAAAGTCGCCACGACCGAAACCAGGCTGAAATCCCTTGAAAACCTGGCGTTAACCGATGCTCTGACCGGCTTAGCCAACCGTCGATGCCTGGAAGGCCGCATAACCTACAACATCGAGCAGCAAAAGCCATTCTGTATTGCCCTTTTTGATTTGAACCGCTTCAAGCACATCAACGACACCTTTGGACACCTGGCGGGCGATGATCTTTTGAAGCAGTTTGCTGAGAAGTTGCAGCAGAAGTGTCGTGCTACGGATCTGATCGGGCGATGGGGTGGTGATGAATTCCTCCTGGTTATTCCGGACAGGCTCGAGAACGTCAGATCCCAGCTGCGGAGACTGGAGCAGGAGGTATGTACGCGTTATATGCTTCACGGCGGTGACGGGTTCCTCAGCGCCATGGATATCTCGGCCGCTGCCGGCGTTGCCCAATGGGAGCCTGAAGAATCCCTGGCGCAGGTTGTAACCAAGGCCGATCATGACATGTATCGGAATAAAAGCAGCATGAAAGAAGCAATGGATGCTGTGCCCGGATAGCGATTGCGGATCATTGACGCAGCCATTCATTCGACCTATGCTGGACGCCTGAACGCTGCCGGAATGCGGAGGGCAGGCCGGATGGGAAAGGCGACACTTATGCTGGCATTGATGTTCGCCGCAGCGCTGCGCGCGGCTGCGGAGGACAATCCGCTCGCCGGCGTCATCGATATTCATGTTCACTCGGCGCCCGACAGCGTTCCTCGCTCTATCGATGCCATCAGCCTGGCGCGCATGGCCAAAGAGCGCGGCATGCGCGCGCTGGTACTGAAGAATCACTGGGAGCCGACCGCATCGCTGGCCTACGTGGTGCGCGAAGTGGTGCCGGGAATCGAAGTCTTTGGCGGCATCGATCTGAATCTCACCGTCGGCGGCATGAATGCTGCGGCCGTGGAACGCATGGCGGCCATCACCGGCGGCTACGGCAGATTGGTGTGGATGTCGACCTTCGACTCCGAAGCGCAGGTCAGATACAACCATGAGAATCGGCCCTTTGTGGCGATTGCACGCGACGGCCAGCTTTTGCCCGAGGCGCAGCAGGTGATCGAGGTGATCGCGAAACACCATCTGGTGATGGCCACCGGCCACAACAGCCCTGATGTCGACCTGCTGCTGGTGCGGGCCGCGCGCGCGGCGGGTGTGACGCACATGGTGCTGACGCATCCGATGGTGGCGCCGATTCACATGTCGCCGGAGCAGATGAAGGAGGCGGCCGGCATGGGCGCGTATGTCGAGTTCACCTATAACGGACTGATCGGCAAGAGCAAGGAGTTCGATTTCGCCGACTACGCGAAGGCCATCCGTTACGTCGGGGTCGACCACTGCATTTTGTCGAGCGATATGGGACAGCCTGCAAATCCGCTGCACACCGACGCGCTGGTGGCGTTCTTCAAAGGCATGCGGAAGCAGGGATTCACGCAGGCCGAGGTCGACCAGATGTCGAAGACGAATCCGGCGCGGCTGCTGGGGCTGGAATAACAAATTAAACAATCAGTTACGAAAACCCGCCCAATGCGTTCTTCCCTGGCGGGTTGGCGCCAATCTGCGCGCCATGCCATTCCAGGCCACCAAGCAGTCAGGGAATCCGACGAAAGTCGGATTGCATAGCCGGTGCGCCGTGTTCGAATGCAAGGGCAAGGCGATTCGCAGCGTCGATCGCGCACGCGCATTACGACGCCGGTCGAACAACTGCAAGGTCACAGGGGACCCGGAAATGGCCGACCATGTTGAAGCCACGAAATCGCATCTTACCCGCCGCGAATTGCTGGCGCAGGCTGCCTGCGGCGCAGCGGCGCTCTCCGCGGCCCCCTATCTGCGCGCCCTTCAGATTCCGCAGGCCGCGTCTGCGCCTTCGCCGCGCATAACTGAAAGCTTCGATTTCGGATGGAAATTTGCGAAAGACGATGTAGCGGGCGCAGAGCAACCCGGCTTCAGCGACGCCGGCTGGCGCGCGCTCGATCTTCCCCACGACTGGAGCATCGAAGGCCCCGTCGATGAGCATGCGCCCTCCAGCGGACCCGGCGGCTATATGCCCACCGGCATCGGATGGTACAGAAAAAGATTCATGGTTCCGGAGTCGAATCGCGGCAAAGCAGTCACGCTCGAGTTCGACGGCGTTTACCAGAACAGCGACGTCTGGATCAACGGCCATCATCTGGGTCATCGCCCCTATGGATATATTCCTTTTATCTACGAGCTGACGGAGCACTTGAAATTCGGCGCGGCGAACGTGGTGGCCGTGCGCGTCGACAATTCCAAACAGACCAACTGCCGGTGGTATTCGGGGTCCGGCATCTACCGGCACACCTGGCTGCGCGTTCTCAATCCCGTGCACGTAACGCAGTGGGGAACTTTCGTCACCTGCCCGCGCATTCAAGCCAACGCGGCCACGGTTGAGGTGAGGACCACTGTCTCCAACTCCGCCGCAGCGGTGGCGCAATGCAGATTGTCGACGGCCATCCTCGATGCCGGCGGGGCCACGGTTGCAACTCTTGAGACGGCGCAAAGCATCGCCTCCGGCGACAGCACTGAGTTTGTGCAGCAGCTTACGGTTCCCGCGCCAAAGCGCTGGTCGCCGAGCGAGCCTTATCTCTACATGGTGCGGAGCACGCTGCGCAATCCGGAAGGCACCGTGGATGTTTACGACACGCCATTCGGCATACGCGAGGCGGTCTTTGACGCCGAGCGCGGCTTTTTTCTCAACGGCGAGCACATCAAGCTCAACGGCGTGTGCATCCACCACGAAGCCGGCAGCGTGGGCGCCGCGGTGCCGCTGCGCGTTTGGGAGCGGCGATTGGAAATTCTCAAAGAGATGGGATGCAATGCCATCCGCACCAGCCACAATCCCTTTGCCGCCGAGTTTCTCGATCTCTGCGACCGCATGGGATTCCTGGTGATGGCGGAAGCATTCGACGAGTGGAAAGTTCCCAAGGGGCAGATTCGCTACGGCTACAGCCTGTACTTCGACGAATGGCACGAGCGCGACCTGGTGAATTTCCTACACCGCGATCGCAACCATGCTTCGATTGTGTTGTGGAGCGCGGGCAACGAGGTCGGCGACCAGTCAGCTCCCGAAGGCGCTGAGACCCTGCGTGAGCTGCTGCGCATCTTTCATCGCGAAGATCCCACCCGCCCGGTGACGGTGGCCTGCGATCGCATTGCCTCCGAGCCGCCTTCCAACACCGTCAGGCCCGAATTTTTGAGCGAGCTCGATATCGTGGGCTACAACTACGTGGACCGCTGGCGCGACCGCGCCGACAAGTACTACAGCATCGATCACGCGGCCTTTCCCAGCCGGCGCGTCATCGGCACGGAAAGCGGCGGCATGGGCGGCATTCGCGGCGACTATCGCAGCCTGTTTCCCGCCGAGGCTGTTCCCGGCGCGCGCCGATTCCTTTACGCGCAGAATCGCAGCCTCGACACCGAGTTGCTATGGCAGTTCGTGCGCACTTACGACTACGTGGCCGGCGATTTCATGTGGACGGGCATCGATTACCTCGGCGAAGCGTTCTGGCCGATGAGAGTTTCGCCGTCCGGCGTCCTGGACACCTGTGCCTTCAAGAAAGACGGCTTCTATTTTTACCAAAGCCAGTGGACGCGCGAGCCCATGCTGCATCTTTTTCCGCATTGGACCTGGGAAGGCAAGGAGGGCCAGATTGTCCCCGTCACCTGCTACACCAACTGCGACACGGTAGAGCTGTTTGTGAACGGAAAATCCTTGGGCGTGAAAGGTTATGAATTTCCGCGCCAGGGAATGGAAGGCATCTACGGCGGCTATCCGCAACGCGCGCGGGCGCTGCGCACCACATCAGACCTGCACCTGGAGTGGGACGTGCCCTACGCGCCCGGCGTGCTTAAAGCTGTGGGAGTGAAAGACGGGCAGGTCGTCTGCAGCGTTGAGCTGGCAACGGCCGGCGCACCGGCAGCCATCGCGCTTGCGGCCGATCGCCTCAGCATCGCAGCCGATCGCCGCGACGTGGCGCACATTGTGGTTGAGACTCGCGATGCCAAGGGGCAACTGGTGCCCACCGCCATGAACGAAATTGCGTTTACCGTGGAAGGTGAGGGTAAACTCATCGGCGTGGATAGCGGCGACCCGTCGAGCCACGAAGATTACAAGGCCGATCACCGGCGCGCATTCAACGGTCTGTGCCTGGCCATCGTGCAAGCGACGGCCATTGCCGGACAAATCAAAATCACGGCGGCCTCGCCCGGACTGTCGCCGGCGACCGTCACCATCGAGACGCGGAGCGCGCCCGCCTGACATTGGGCTTCGCGCTCACGGCTGACCTTCGGCGGGGACATCGTCTTCCGGCTCGGGGCGGCGATTCATCTCGCGGTATAACTGCGCCACGCGATCCTTGGCGGCGCGAACCTCCTGATACAGCTTCACCTGCTTCTGCGCTTCGTCGCTGAGATGCAGCGCGGCACAGACCCGCGCCAGCCGGTAATGCGCCGAGGCGTTCATGGGATCGCTATCGACGGCCATGCGCAGATATTTGAGCGCCTCCTGGAGTTGGCTCTGCTCCGCCAGAGCTTTGCCCAGCCCCAATTGCGCCTCGCCATTGCCGGGATCCATATCATACGCACGCCGGTAGTGAGCCAGGGCTTCATCGAATTTTCCCTGGGTCGCGGCGATGCGGCCGTAGGCACATTCAATCTGCGGGCTGTCGCCTTCGCTTTTTACCGCGGCCGCCAGTTCCGCCAGGGCCTGGGTTTGCGCATCGGGTCCGTTCGAACCTTCCAGAAGGGCTTCCGCCAGCTCGAAATGCATCCCGGGCAGGCGCGGATTTTCAGCCAGTGCCTTGCGATAGTGCTCGATGGCGCCGTTCAGATCGCCGCTGTTGATGAGCCGCTCGGCGATCAACTGCTGCATGCGCGCCGAATCCGGGGCCAGCAGCGCCAGCTTGTTCAGAGTGTCGTCGGCCATTTCGGAATAAATGCGCTGCGCAAAAAACAGCAGGTCGGGATTATCCGGATCCAGTTCCACCAGCTCGTGCACCACCGGCAGCGTATGGTCCAGGTTGCCGCCGCGGTAGTAGAGGTCCGCCAGTTGCACGCCCACCTGCACGCGCAGCTTGGGATCTTTGAGCTTGGCGAATGCGCTTTCAAGATCCGCAGCGGCGTGGGGGTCGCCCGTGTTTTTCTCGCACATGGCAATGAGTCCCCGCGCATTTTCGAGCGTGGGCGCCGTGGCCAGTGCGCCGCGCAACTCGCGCATGGCGCCGCTGCAGTCGCCCTGGAAAAAGGCGATTGCGCCCAGGTTGGCGTGCGCCTCAGCGTTGGCGGGATCGATTCTAAGCGCGGCGTGGAAAGCCTCGGCCGCGGCCGCCTGGTCGTTGGCTTTCAGAGCTGCCTGGCCGCGTTCTAAATCCGCTGCCAGCTCGCTGTGTGTTGTCTGCGCTACGGCGAAAGGCGGGAATGCGAACGCCAGGATAAGCACAGGCAGCGGCGCCCGCGGCACGGACCTTGATTCGCGACGGTGCATAGGGAAGACCTTCTGGAGAGATTGTAAGGCGCGGCTCGAAGCATTGCCGCATGCAAAACAGACCGGGATTCCGGCATGCCAGAATCCCGGTCGCTGCGTGGTACCTGCAATGGGCAAATGGACTGAAGAGAAGGAAAAGACTTCTCTCGGGGGCTGAAGCCCGCATTCATTTTGCAACGATGACGGCACGGCTGAAGCCGTGCGCTTTCAAATCCGATGCACGCAGCGGTTTTAGAACGTCAGGCGTCCTCCGAGCTGCACGTTGCGCTCTCCGTTCGAGCTTGTAATGAGGGCCTCGCCGGCACCTTGACCGGTGCTTGGCTGGGAGAAGTTAGGGTGATTGAAGGCGTCGTACATATCGCCGCGGATTTCGAACCGGATACCCTCGGCAAAGAGGAAGGTTTTGCCCAGGCTCAGGTCAAGGTCTCGCCAATTGGGCCCGATCAGCGTGTTGCGGTGCTCGTTGCCGAACGTGCCCGAAGCGGGCGTGGCGAACGCGGCGGTATTGAACCATCCGTTCACTCCCGGATTGGACACGCCCGCGCTCCCCACCACGTTGGGCAGCCAGGAAAAGCCGCAGCCGCACTGGTTGGCGCCCGATCCGCTTAGGTCCTGGCCGTTGGCTGATGCCGTCACGGTGAAGGGAATGCCGCTGTGCACCTGGAAGATGCCGGATGCCCGCCAACCTCCCAGGGCTTCATCGGCAACTCCATGCATGGCAAAGTGGCGGCCGGCGCCAAACGGCAATTCGTACGAGACATTGCCGGTGAGCGAGTTCGCCATGTCGAGTTTGGAAAGGCCGTAGTTCTGGCGAACGTTGAACGCATTCTGCCACACGTCGGCCGTGGCGTTGTTGCCCGATCCGGTGCCTGTATCCAGATCTTTTGACCACGCGTAGTTCAGCAGCCCGTACAAGCCGAAGGATGTTCGCTTTTCGGCCCGGAGCTGCAGCGCGTTGTAATTCGAGTAGCCATCGAAGTAGGCCGCCGAAATGGAACAGAAGATGGGATATTGGCTGATCCCGGAGTAACAGTTGGTGCTGCCGGTCATCTTGCTGGCCGGGTTCTGATCGATGTCGCGCGTAAATCCCAGGTGCGTGCCCTTGGTGTAGACGTAGCTGGCGTCGAGCAGGGTCTGGTACGGCATTTCCCGCTGGATGGAGAGCAGACCCTCCTGGTAGTAGGTGATGGGCCGATTCACCGGGTAATAGGGCACGTCGTCGTAGTTATATTGATAGTTCGTCAGGCTGGAAAGGGTTGGGTAGGCGACCGCGCCGGTCCCCGGCCCATTCTTGAGCAGGAAGGCGGGAGAGGAACCGTATCCCTCGCTTCCGTGGGGATTGAGGCCGATGCCGAGCGCAGCCGTGTAGGGATCCACGGACCATGGCTGGTTCGAGATGCCGTAGCTGGCCCGGAAAGCCCACCTGGGGATGGGAACCCATGAGAACCCTACGCGCGGGACCCACTCGTTGCCGCCATTCTGGATCTTGGTGCGGCCGCCTTGTCCTCCGTAGGTCATCGCTCCCATCGTGCCCGGGGGAGCGTACGGCCCGGTATTCGTTACGGTGGGACTGAAGGTTCCCCACAAATTGTTCACCACGCCCCAGCCGCCTTGATATTGGTAGCGTAGCCCCAGGTTCAGCGTGAGCTTGGAATTCACCTTGTAGTCGTCCTGGACAAACGCGCCCATGTTCCACATGCGCGCGCCGGTCTCGGTGTAGTCATAGACATACCATCCATACACTTCGCCCAGCAGGAAGTCGGCGTAGGGCTGGCCGCTGGCTACACCGTCAAACACGAAGTTGCCGGAGCTGACGTCGCCCCAGTTGGTGTAGTTCTGGTAGCTCTTGTCGAACTCGCCGCCCATCTTGATGGTGTGCCGGCCCTTGATCAGGGTGAACACGTCCGATTCCACCAGGGCGCCGTCGGCCAACAACGCGTGCACGCCGCCGTTGATGCCCACGCCGCCGATGGCCGAGCTGCTGTTGATGGTGACGCCGGGAAATATGTTCGCAGGGGCGTCGTTTCCGTAGGTGGGCTCCAGGCCGATGGTGGTCGGATAGCCCTTGCCGTAGGTGGGTGGAATGTACTTGTCGAACTCGCGCACGCCGCCGATGCGAGCTTCATTCACCATGCGCGAGCTGATGGTCCAGGTGTCGGTGATCTGCTCGTCCATGTTGTAGTTGTTGCCCAGAGTGCAATCGAAGCCCCGCGAGCAGTACGCATCCACGTTGTAGGTGAGCGGGCCGATGGGATAGTCGAGATAGGATGCGGAGATGCGGTTCTTCGGGTTGATGTCGTAGTCCACCTTGCCCACGTACCAGGTTGAAGTGGTGGGCGTGGTCTGGATCACGCGATAGTTATTCACGTAGGGGTTGGTCCCAGCCAGGTTCGGGGCAGGGAAGTATTTCTGGATGGCCAGCGCCACCGGGTCCATGGCGGTGTTGATGCAGTTGCCGGGATAAGGCGTACTCGTGCTGGGATTGTTGACCGTCACCGGGAAGCAGCCGGCTGTCATATTGGTAGTGCCGTTCTGGCCGGTGGTGGGAACCGTGGTGGTGTAAACGCCCGACGATGTGTTGGGATTGCGCTGATAGGTGAAGAAGAAGAACAGCTTGTTGCGCACGATGGGCCCGCCTACACTGCCGCCGAATTCGTTCCAGTGCAACGGAGCCACCGGTCCGGGCGGCGGGTTGAAGTAGTTACGGGCGTCGTAATCGTTGTTCTGGTTGAACTCAAAAAGCGATCCATGGAAGCGGTTGGTGCCGCTCTTGATCAGCACGTTGAACTCGGCCACGCCGTTGCCATATTGCGCGCCGAAGTTGCTGGTCTGCACGTTGACTTCCTGGATGGCATCGACGGGCGGATAATTGTCGCTGGCGTTGGCATCGCGCGGCTCCTGGGCAAGCGCTCCCTCCAACAGGAAGGTGCCTGAATAGCCCTCGGTGCCATTCACGCCAATGCCCTGGCCCGACGCATCCTGGCCGCCGCCGCCGTTCACGCCCGGCAACTCGTTGGTCAACTCGTTGTACCAGACGCCGCCGACGATGGGCGCATCCTCGACTGCCTTGGTGTCGAGATCCATGTGCTGCGCAGAGTCCTCGGTCTGTAGCAGCGGAGCGTCGGCCGTGACCACCACCTGCTGCGAAGTTTCGCCCACCTGCAGCACCACATCGATGCCGATGGTGCCGACCGGCAGAAGGATGCCGTTGCGGACAGCATCGCGGAAGCCGCTTTTGCTGATCGTGATGGAATAGGGCCCGGTGGGTAGCGAAGGCACATCGTAAATGCCCGCACCATTGGTTTGGGTTTTGGTTGCGACGCCGGTCGCGGTATCGAGCAGGGTAACGCCGGCACCGGTGATCACCGCTCCCGAAGTATCAGTGACCTGCCCTTTGATCTCTCCGGAATTGGCGTTCTGGCCGAAGGAGCGCAGCGCTCCGGGAACGGCCACGACCAACATCAGTGCGGCGAATCGCCTGATGGTATGCCTTTTCAATGTCACAGGGGGACCTCCTCCAGGGGAAAACTGGCTCGCGGATGAGAGTATGCCTTGCTGCAAAGCCCACGCATCCGACCAAAGTCGGATTGGCCATGAGATTTCCGTGATTCAATATAAGCGTATTTAAATCAACCAGCTACAGATATACCGACTCGGGGCCTGCCCACCGCTAAACGCGCGCGGCTTTACATCCCGCGGAGAAACCGAAGCGCAGGAGGCCTCGAAACAGGGGCACGGCTTCAGCCCGACCGCAAGAGCTCGTACAGCACCTCGGGCCTCTGGCCCCAGCCAGGATCGGCTTGCAGAAAACGCTCCCGAAGATGGCTGTCGCCATCGCAGAGCACGGCTCTCTCTCCCTATTTCATAGCGACCCTGTTCCTCGCACCGCTCACTCCGCCTTTCGTCGGATGCGATTGCCGCCGCCGGCTCGTATCCTCACAGACGCGGGGAAGTGTCTTTTGAAATGGGCCGGTGAACTTACGATGATCCTCTCGGGCAACTCGAAGAAGAATGCCAATCGCACGCCACGTCGTTCCCATCACGGGCCAATCCTGTTTCTCCTGACGTGTGCAGGCGCTCTGATTCCGGCCGCCCGCGCCCAGCAGCCCGCCGAGCCGGTCGACATCAGCCCCATCAATGGCGAGACCTACTACCTCATCAACCAGCTTTCGGGGCTCCAAGCCGATCTCGACGGCGGTTCTACCACGGCGGGCCAGCCGCTGGTCCTTGAAAACCGCAGCTTCACCAGCCTCACCCAGCGCTGGGCCTTTACGCACCTTCCCGGCGGTAATTGGGCCATCGCCAATATCGCAGACGGGCTTTGCTTCGACAGCGCGACCAGCGGCAGCACCACAACCACTGTCGAGAACACCTGCTCGCTCTCGTCCACCACGCAGCAATGGACGCTGGCTGCCACCAGCAACGGCTACTGCACGCTCATCAACCATGGCACCGGCCTGGTGCTTGATGTTGCCGGGGGCAGTGGGGCGGCGGGCGCGCAACTGGACCAGACGGCCCTGGGATCCGCGGCCACGCAGAGCCAGCAGTGGCTGCTGCGGCCGGCGTTCTTTCGCGGCGTCGATAACGCTTTGCTCGAAAAGCAGGAAGCGGACCGGCTGGCCAAGGATCTTCCCTGGTGGCAGGATGCGGGCCAGGCCGCCGACGTGCTGGCCATGCTGAAGAGTCACGGCGTCAACATGGTGCGCATTCGCCCCACCTCCACGCCGCCGTATCAGACCATCACCCTGAACGGAAGCAGCGCCCTGCCGGCAACCTGCACGGGCAACGGCTGCTATGCCGAAACCGATGCCGCCGACCTGAACCTGGCCAAGCGCGCCAGGCAACTCGGCCTGTCGGTCGAACTGACGCTGTTCTTCGACGGCGGTTCGTCGCAGGCGGTTCCCGGCGCATGGTCGGCATATAACCTCAGCCAGCTTGAGTCCGCGGTCTACAGCTACGTGAAATCCGAAGTTGAGTCGTATCGCGCTGCGGGCGTGATGCCCGACATGGTCGCCATCGGCAACGAAGTTGACACCGGCTTGTTCGGCTCCCTGGCTTCTCCCGGCAACAGCTTCAGCAATTTTGCCGGCGTGGAGCAGCAGGGCATGCAGGCGGTTCTCGATGCCGCGTCCGACACATCGCTCGGACCGGCAATTCCGCCTCCGCTGCGCTGCATCCACATCACTCCGGCATGGAACCTGAACAGCTTTTTCTCCGAAGCGCAGAGCAATGCGATTCCCTTCGATGTCATCTGCCAGAGCTACTATCCCATCTATCACGGCCCGCTCACCGCGTCGCAGGCCGCCACTTCGAATCCGAGCAATCAGCCCGTCGAGCAGACCGTGCTCACCAACGCAGCAACCACCCTCGGCGTGCCCATCTTTCTCATCGAGGTGGGCGAACACTACGAGAGCGGATTCGATGCCAGCGATCCCTGGTATGCGGCCACCGTCGCGGGGCAGCGCCAGTTTCTCATCGACGTTGACAGCGTTCTCAAGGGCCTGCCCAACCATCTGGGCATGGGCATGGAGTACTGGGACCCCGAAGGCGTAAACACCACGAGCGCCGGCGGCGGATTCACCAACGGCGACGGCCGCCCCGACGCCACCTATATCTGGAACGGCCTCACGTTCTTCGATAATGCCGACACCTCCGGCGCTTCGTCCTCGACGGCGGCAAACTACTCTGCCGTTCTCGCCGGCGCCGACGCTCTCGGCGGCAAGCTCGACCCCGATCTCGCCTATGTGCTGGTGAATACCGCGAGCGGCCAGGTTCTGGGCACAGCCGGCGCCGCCGGTTCCTCCGGCACGCCGCTTTCCACCGCGGCCAGCGACGGCGGAGCCAGCCTGGGCCAGCAATGGTCCATCACCAGCAACGGCGACGGTTATCTGCAGATTGCCAACCAGGATGTGAGCACCGGCTCAACCGCGCAGGTCCTCGACAACTCCGGCTCCAGTTCGCCGGGCAGTGCAGTTGTGGTGAACACCGCATCCTCCGGCGACGCCGGGCAGGAATGGAACCTAGTCACTGCCGGCAGCGGCAATTACACCATCGTTAACAAGGCCAGCGGACTGGTTCTCGCCGCTACCGCCGCCGGCGCTATCCAGCAGCAATCTGCGTCCAGCACCACCGTCGACTGGATCGTGCCCGCAAACAGCACCCAGTTGTGGCAAGTCGTCCCCGTGCACATCACCGAGGGCGCCTCCGCGCCGCCGCCACCAGCCACTTTCTCGTTTTCGGTAAGCCAGAACAGCCTCACGCTCGCCACCAGCGCCAGCTCCACGCTGTCGCTCACCGTCACGCCCAGCGGCGGCTACCAGGGAACGGTATCGCTCAGTTGCAGCTCTACCCTCACCGGCGTCACCTGCAGTTTCACGCCCACCAGCCTCACGATCGACGGCACCAACACCGCCGTCAACGGCAAGGTCATCATCACCGCGCCTGCGACTATCGCCGCGTCGCGTTTGCTTCGCCGGCCCAATCGCCGTGCCCCGGCGATTGCAACTCTCTGCTGGCTGCCGGCCGGGATCGTTCTCGTGATCTTCGGCGCCGCGCGCAGAAAGCTGCGCCGCCGCGGCCATCTCGCGTCGTTTTTCATCTTCCTGGCGTTGCTCGCCGCCGTGGCCGGCTTCACTGCCTGCGGAGGCGGCGGCGGAGGAACCACGACCACCGGGCCGCAATCAGAAAGCGGCACACTCACCATCACCGCAACGGGATCGGCAGGCAGCGTCTCGCAATCTGCCCAGGTAGCCATCACCGTTGATTGATGCGGCGCCCCATGCCCTTCATCGCCTGCTGAGAATCTGGTCGCGCGCTCTGGCAGCGCGGTGACTGTTGGTGTCAGAAAGTGACCAGCGCCTATACTATCCTTCTCAATCACAACAGGTTCGCCCCATCGCCCGCCTTCGGAAAGCGGTGATTCGTCCGAATCATTCCGCCTGAATTGAAACTTAATAATGTCGAGGCGGATTTTGCGATGGCTCATCTCTGGGTGCAGCAAGCTGCGCAGTGGCGGACGCAACAGCTCACAGAAAGCGTGGTCGCACTCGCGTCCCTGAAGCCGGCTGCTGAGATGTCGCTCTTCGCGGATGCGGAACCGACCGGCACAGACGCGGCCCTGCTGGTCAGGTCCGGCGCAGGGGGAACGCATGCGTGGGCGTTGATCGCGGCGCCGGATTCCAGCCTGCGCGTCGACGGCGTGTCCCCCCTGGCTGGACTGCGGGTGCTTGCCGACCGCGACGAGATCCGCACTGCCAGTGGCGACCGGTACTTCTTCTCGACCGAAACCCTTGCCGAGATCGTGCCGTTTCCCGGCTCGGAACGAGCGGTCTACTGCGGGCTCTGCCGCCAGCCCATCGAGCGGACAGCGGTGCTCTGCCCGGGATGCGGGATCTGGTTCCATCAGGATGCCGAATTGCCCTGCTGGACATACAACGATCGGTGCAATTTTTGTGGTCATGCAACCGCACTCGACTCGGGCTACGCGTGGACGCCCGAGGAGGAGTGCTGATGGACGCGCTACACATCGTCGTGGCCGGCGCCGGGGGGAACATCGGCGCGCCGTTGCTTGGGCACCTGGCGCGGATGCCTGAGGTGGCGCGGCTGACGCTGGTCGATCCGGATGTCTACGCGGCCGACAACGTAGCCGTGCAGAACATTGAGGCGGCCGACGTGGGCAGGCCGAAAGTCGTGGCGCAGGCAGAGAAACTCAACCGCATTCGCGCGGATCTGGAAGTCGCGGCGATCCAGGGACGCATCGAGGACGTTCCCCGGGGGCTGCTGCGGTGCGACCTGTTTGTGGGCTGCCTGGACAGCAAGCTGGCGCGGCAGCATCTCGGAAACGAAGTTGCGTGGCGGCTGGGGGTGCCGTGGATCGACACCGGCGTGCTGGGCAGCCAGAACCTGGTGCGCGTGAGCGGCTATGCGCCTGCGGAGAATGCGTGTTGCTTGGAATGCCCGTGGAATCCGGGCCGTGGTGGCGAGTACTCGCTGCTGGAACAGGAATACCTGTGCGGCGCGGTGAATGGCGCAGGGTTCAAGAGTATGAGTTCGTCGGCGCTGGGCGCACTGGCGGCTTCACTGGCGGCGATTGAGGTTGCGCAGTTCGCGCGCGGCGAGAAACCGCTGCGCATCGCCGGCGAGCAGGTGATTCTCGACGCCGAGCACCGCGTGGTGCAGGTGACCAAGGAGCGCAGGAACCCGTGGTGCCGCTTCGACCACCGCGTGTGGACGATCGCGCCCTGGGCCTGCGGCCTGGCGCGCACCACCGTGAGCGAGGCTTTGCAATGGTTCGGCAGCATGCAAGTGGATGGGCACCACTTTGTAAGCGAATTAGTGTGTCCCGGTTGTGCGCGCCGCGAGATTTCGCCGCGACTGAACCGGCCGCTGGCGCGATGTGCGCAATGCAATCGCCGCATGGCGACGGCCGGGTTCGGCGCGTTGGAGCGGCTGGATGCACGCGTGGCCGGCGAGTTCATGCATCTGACGCTGGCCGCGGCGGGCCTGTGTGCAGGCGATGTAGTCAGCAACGGTTTTCGCCACTGGCAACTCGTGGAGGAAGAATGAGCGGCAACGAGCCGGGAGCGGATCTCATTTTCGAGCGTTTTCTCAGCCGCCAATGCGACGAAGGCCTTGCGCTTGCGCGTGAGAGCGATCTGCTCGAGCTGCACGTGTCGCCAATGGTCCCGCCGCACTTCGTAGCGGAGTTCCACTGCAAGGGGCTGGTGCGCGAAGGCGACGGGGAGATCAGGGAGGCGCAGCACTTCGAAGTGGGAATCTGGTTTCCAAATGACTATCTTCGCCGTTGCGACCCGTTTCAGATGCTCAGGCTTTTTACTCCGCATGTGTGGCACCCCAACGTCAGCCGACAGCTGCCGATGCTCTGCATCGGGAAGCTGACGCCGGGAACCAGGCTCGTCGACATCCTCTACCAGATCTTCGACGTTCTCACCTATCAGAAGTACAACCCCCGCGAAGACGACTCCTTGAACAAGGCGGCTTGCGCGTGGGCGCGCAATACCAAAGAGTTCACCTTTCCGATCGATAACAGGCCGCTCAAGCGCAGGCCGCTTGGGCTGGAGGTTGAGCAGAGATGAAGCTTGCCAACGAAGAAGCCGAAACCGCGCTGGCTGCGCTGAGCAAGCTGTGCAGCGACGTGCAGCCGGATGGACCGTGGCGCTGGCGGTGCGCGGTGCAGAACGGCACGCGATTGCCGGTCTCAGCGCGCTTCGCCGATGGTTTCCTGCGGCTGGAATCGCTGCCTGAGGGGCTCGTGAATGGAACGGGCGCGCTCACGCGCGCAGCCGCACTGAACGCGGGGCTGACTGGCGGCGTGAAGATCGCGGCGCGGGGGGCAATGCCCGGCCTGAAGCTCTGCACAGACATCGTCGTTCTTGATGAGGTCCAACTGGCCAAGCGGCTGGAGTGGTCGTTCGACGGCTTCCACGAGTGCTCAAGCCTGACGCCAGCGTGCGAGCCCGCCGCCAACCCGGCGATGACGCGCACGGAGGAAGCCCCCCTGCAGGTTGGTCAGGATGTGCTCGACAACATTCCGTGGCAACTCGATTCGCTGGAATCCGGCGAGTACTCGGTGACGCTTGATGCCGATGCGGCGCGTCCGGCTCGCGTGCGCTTCGACCGCGGCCATACTTCAGCCCGTGTCGACCTCATTCACGCCGACGCCGGCGCGCAGCTGAGCCGGCAGGCGCTGGCCTGCTATCTGCTCGCTGCCACCGGGGCGCTGCGTTTTGTGCGCGCATGCTGTGTCGAGTCGGAAGCCAGAAGCACCTATTCGCTGTCGGTGGTGCTGCCCGCAGAGCCAAAGGCGGAGGAACTCGATCATGCTCTGGCGGCGCTTTCGGCCGCACACCGCTTGTGCGCCCGCGAGGCAACTGTGCTGCTCGACGAAACCGTGGCCGGCCACTACCTGGCCGTCCGCGCAATTACAACCTGCATTGCAACCGAAACAGGAGAGGAGAAACAAAATGGGAAAAGTTGAAACAGGTGCTGAGCTCGAGCTCGAGATCAGCGACGTGTCGGGGCAGAAGGTGTTCTCGGTGGCGAACGCGCCGGTGGCGAACACCGTGGGAGAGCTCATCCAGGAGATGCTGGGCAAGATGAATCTGCCCCGCAACGACTCCAGCGGCGCGCCCCTAACCTACCAGGCCAGGCTGGAGCGGGATGGAGGGCGTCACCTGCACGCATCCGAGCGCATCGGCGACGTTCTGGAAAACAAGGATCGTTTGACACTCCAGCCCAACATCGATGCCGGCCTGCTTTAGTCGCATCCGCGAGGAACACAGAATGACTCCACAGTTTAGCTACCGCTTTGCCATCGCCATGTTCGCAGAGAGCGGCGCCCCCCTGGGGACGTATGTGGCACAGCATGATTGGGAGCCGGTGTGCGAATGGACGCGCTTCTATTTCCAGCGCAAGGGGGAACTTCCTCTCGCCGGCGACTGCAGCGCGTCCGTTCTTCCTCTCTGGGAGAACGCGGCCGGCGAGCCGTACTGCCGGGGCTATCGCGTGCAGATCGCGCAGCAGGGTTGCGAAGCCGTAGGTTCGGAGTTTCCCAGGGAGCATTTCCGCGCCTTTGCCAAGTCGCTTGCGTCCCGGCTGGTGGAAGAGAAGAAGCTTCGTGAAGGCGAGTACTTTTCCTACGCGCTTGTTGCTCATCCCGCGCCCGGCGAACCTGCACAGACTACGGGCCTGCAGGTAGTCAATGCATCGCCGCGCATCCCGGCTCGGCCGGCGTCCTTTGAGCGCTTCATCTCCCGGTCGGCGCAGGAGGGAGCGACGGAGTGGAGCGATGTTCCGGTCTTCGTTGCCCCGCGGGTCCTGGAGGAAGCAGAGGCGCAGACCCGCGCGTTCGAGGGCACTGAAACCGGGGGAATCCTGATTGGCTCGCTCTGGCAGGATGCGCAGATGGGCGAGATCTTTGTCGAAATTACGGCCCAGATCCCTGCGGAGCACACGCAGGGTTCAAACATCAAGCTGACGTTCACGCCGCAGACCTGGGCGGCGGCGGGTGCGGCGCTGCGCCTGCGGGGGCGCAATGAGGTGTTCCTCGGATATTGGCACAGTCATCCCGTTCGGGCGTGGAAATGCAAGCAGTGCACACCGGAAGCCCAGAAGACCTGCCCCTTTGCGCGCGATTTCTTTTCCGCCGACGACGAAGCCGTGATGCGGGCGGCGTTTCCCAAGGCATACTCCGTGGCGCTGGTGGCCAACGACACGGCATTCGATCTGACCTTCAGCATGTTTGGAAACCGCGAAGGGGTTACAACACCGCGAGGATTTTTCGTTCTTAAGGAGAGTTAATATGACGCGTAGACAGACAGAAGAGACCAGCGGTGCAAACGCAATGCTGGACGCCATCGTAAGGGGCACAGGCCCCTTCCAATCGATGGAAGAGCGCACCGCGGCCCTGCGGCATTTGCGTGAGACCGGCGCCGAAAACAACGGCGCCATCGACGGCTTTCTGCTTCAACGCTTCTCTGACCTGAACCAGGCGCTTAACACCGTGGAGGAAGAGCACTGCAAGCTGCGCCTTCTCATCGAGAGTCTAACGGCGCCCCCGTGCTTTCCGGCGATCTTTCTGGCCCCGGCGCAGCAAGCGGAGACAGCGCGGGCGCTGGTGCAAACGGAGAGCGATCGCCGCGTCGTGCAACTCGAAGACGGCATCGAGATCTCCGAGCTTCTTCCCGGTGACGAGGTCCTTCTCAGCCACGAGAAAAACTGCCTGGTCGCGAAGTCGGAAAATCCCAGCTTTCTGACCGGCGAGGTGGCCAGTTACAGCCGCGACCTTCCTGATGGAAGGATCGTCCTGCGCGTCCACGATGAAGAGTTTGTGGCGCTGCCCAAGGCAGCGCTGCGCAACGAGAGGATGGAGGCGGGCGACGGAGTGCGATTCAACCGCAACGTAGGCCTGGCATTCGAGAAGATCGAGGCATCCAAGGGCGACGAGTACTTCATCGAAACCACGCCCAGCGACACGTTTTGCGAGATTGGCGGGCTGGACCGCGAAATCGAGCAGATCAAGCGCCTGATGACGCTTCATATCTGCAACCCGGGCATGGCCGGCAAATACCGGCTGCTGCGCAAGAGGTCGGTGCTGATGGAGGGCCCGCCCGGCAACGGAAAAACCAAGGTGGCCAGGGCTACGTGCAACTGGCTGGCAAATTTTTCAGGAACCGGGCGCTCCCGCTTCCTAAACATCAAGCCTGGAGGTTTGAATAGCTGCTGGTACGGGGCCACCGAGCAGCATTACCGGGAAATCTTTCGCGTCGCGCGAGAAACAGCAGCCGCCGAGCCCCAGGTGCCTGTAGTGATGTTCTGGGATGAAATCGACGCCATCGGTTCGCATCGCGGCGAGTCGCTGCAGCGCATCGACGACCGCATGCTCAACGCCTTCATGGCCGAACTGAATGGACTTGAAGACCGCGGCAACGTGCTCATCCTGGCCGCGACCAATCGCATCGACTCGCTCGATCCGGCGCTGCTGCGCCCCGGCAGATTGGGCGATCTGGTGTTGCACTTTCCTGCGCCGCGCGCCAATGGGGCGCGCCAGATCCTGGGCCGTTATCTGCCCGTGGATGTCCCTTACGCTGCCGACGGCGAGGGCTCTGCAGCGGCGCGGGAAGCATTGCTCGACCTGGCGGTGGCGCGGATATTCTCTTCGGGCGCCGAGACCGAGCTCGCCCACTTGATGCTGCGCGATGGCAAAAGGCGCGCGGTGCACGCCGCAGATCTGGTCAGCGGGGCGCAGTTGGAGGCCATTGCGCAGTCGGCGCTGGAACGTGCTTGCGTTCGCGAGGCGGAGGGGGGGCCGGCCGGCGTGGGCGCCTCCGACGTGAGTTCCGCCATCGAGGAATTCTTCGCTTCCGCGCCGCGGCCGCTGACGCCTCGCAACGCGCGCAGCTACGTGCGCGATCTGCCCCAGGACGTCGATGTTGTGCGCGTCGATCTGGTCGAACGTAAGGTCAGGAAACCCTATCGCTACTGCGTGGAGGCAGCCTGAGATGAGCAATCACCGTCGCAAGAATCCTGCGCGCCGCGCGCTGCCGCGTCTATGCGGCGCCGACATCGAACTGGGCAACTTTCTGCGTGGAGTGGAGAGGCTCGATGGAACCGGATACGAGGCGTCGCGGGCGCTGCTGGCCGAGATCAAAGGCTATCCGGACCACCACAACGGCTATTTTGGCAACCTCTGGTCGACGGCTACCAAGAAGATCACTTCAGGATTCAGAAGCGATGCCGGCCATGCCGTGAATAGCTGGTCAAGCGGTTTTGACGCGCAGGATTTCGGCCGCCGCTTTCTTTCCAGCAATTCTGGATGTATCTATATAGATTTAAATCACTTAGAGCTGGCGATTCCCGAGGTAATCAGCGCCTATGAACATGTTGCTGCCTGCCATGCGATGCTGCGCATCGCCAGAGCGGCGCTGGACCAGGCCAACGCGTGCCGGGACGAGAAGCACCGCATCCAGGTTCTGGTGAACAACGTAGACGGCCCGGGAAACACCTCTTATGGAAGTCATCTGAACTTTCTCATCAGCCGGCGCACCTTCGACAACATCTTCTTTCGCAAACTGCATTACCTGCAGTACCTGGCATCGTTTCAGGTATCGGCGATTCTGCTCACCGGCCAGGGGCGGGTCGGCGCATCGAATGGCCGCAGGGATACGTCCTATCAGATCAGCCAGCGCGCTGATTTTTGCGAGGTTTTGCAGGGGCTTCAGACCACTTTCAATCGCCCCATCGTGAACTCGCGCGACGAATCGTTATGCGGCAGAGAGGACGCCAACAATCCCAACCGCCCGGCTCGCCTGCATGTGATCTTTTTCGACAGCGCTTTGGCTCATGGTTCCGCGCTGTTTCGCGTCGGGCTCATGCAGTTGATCCTGACCCTCATCGAACACGACCTAGTGAACCCGCGGCTGATCCTCGAAGACCCCCTGGCTGCCGTAGTCGCCTGGAGCCACGATCCGGCGCTGCGCGCGCGCGGGCGGCTTATCCACGGCGAGCGTATTTCCGCGCTGGAGTTGCAGAACGCGTACCTCGATGAGGTGAAGCATCACGCTGCGCAGGGCCTGTTCGATGGAGTTGTCCCTCGCGCCGGGGAAATCATTGCGCTCTGGGAAGACACGCTGGTCAAGTTGGCCGGCCCTGATCTGATGGCGCTGGCTCCGCGGCTCGACTGGGTGCGCAAGCTAGCGGCGATTGAAAGAGCCATGGAGCAGCATCCCGGACTGAAATGGGAATCGCCCGCAGCCAGAGTGATCGACCTGACCTATTCCAGCCTGGATGACGACGGCCTCTACTGGGCCTACGAAGCAAGCGGGCAGATGGAACGGCTGGTAAGCGAGGAAGAGATAGTCCGCTTTGTCACCGAGCCTCCCTCTGACACGCGCGCGTGGACGCGAGCCATGCTGCTGCGGCGCGCTGCCGAGGAGGATGTTGATGTCTTTCTGGCGGACTGGGACAGCATCACGTTCAGGATGCGTTGCTCGAGCGGCTGGCCGGTTTACCGCACCATCGCCCTTCCCGATCCGCTCGCGCTTACCCAACACGATGCACAACGGGCCTTCGATGGCAGCAGTGACTTCGCCGAACTGCTCGGCCGGCTTCAGGCGATGGCCATGAATTCGCAACAGCTCACAGCAGTTTCAACAGCAAATTAGCAGACGAGAGGAGACACACATGCGCTTTATGGAAAGGACAAACGACGAACAACTGCGCCTGCCGCCAAACGGCGGCGACGGAGATGCACCCGAAGCATTGAACCAGGCGCGTTCCGACGGGGACCGCTTGCTTTCCGCGGGAGATGAGGCCATTCGCAGAGCTTTGGGAGGAGGAAACTCCGAGGTGTTTCTGCGTTGGGCGGCTCAACAAGGAGGCGAATAGGGCGCCCACGCACCCCTGGAGCGACACATGGCCGCCGCGACGCGCGCCTGCACATCGCCGCGCGTCTCAGGGTGGCGGCCAGCGTGTTTTTCAACGCGTGCACTAAACGGATCAAGCCGGAGAACGAAATGAAGACCTGGCATCGGCGAGCGTCTAATCTCAAATCACACCGCGGTGCGGCAGAAACCGCCTCGGCCGCCGCTCACGCCGCGACCATCGATCCCGAGTTGGAGGTCAGGCTGCGCCGGATGCGTCTCCACCTCGAAGCACCGGACCAGGATACGTTGATCGTCAAGCGCGTTCCGGCCAGCCCCAGATCCTATAGCAAGCCGCGCACAAATCTGCTCATCAAGCGCTGCGGCGCAGCGGACAGGTGCTTCGTTTGTGTGGATGAAAATCTTGAATATGTGGGGCTCGATCCCACGCTGGCAGCGGCATTCACATCCGGGCCCACGCAACAAGGCTGGCGTATCCTCGCCTGCGATGGCAGCGCAGTGAAATCTCTTGGGCAGGCTCTCGAATACGCGCTGGGGATTCTCGATTCCAACCCATGGACGCCCGCCGTCTCTGCGGCCGGAGCACCCGGGGGAAGACTGTTGTCGAAGTGGGCCACGAATCTGACTGACGCTTTAGCACGTTGCCCGGAAGAGGCAACTCTTTTTCGGGGCGAGGAACTGGAGCAGGTGGCCTCTTGTGTCCTGACCATGCAGGGACGCTTGCCGTTAATCGTCGGCGAGCCTGGCGTAGGAAAAAGCAATCTGCTGGGCGGCGTCGCGCGTCTGCTGGCGCCTCACGGCCGAACCGTTCTGGCCGTGAACGCCGGCGCCATGATGGCGGGGAAGCTTTTTGAGAGCGAACGCGAGATGATGCTCGCTTCGCTGCTCTGGGAGGCAGAAGAAGCGCAAATAGTTCTCGCTTTGGAACAGGCAGAATGGGCTGCTGACAAACTGGCTCGCGGGTCCGTGCTAATCAGGGAGGCCCTGGATCGTGGCCTGCGGCTCATAGCGGTCACCACTCCCGAGAAGGCTTCAGCGTTCGCTTCCGAGCCGCTGGGCTCGATTCTTGACATCACCATTCTTACGGATTTGAGCCCAGGCGACACACGTCGCGTATTGGAGCGGTTGCGTTCGAAGCTCTCGAAGTATCACGGCGTCGAGATCGATGAAGAAGTCGAGCAAGCCGCCGTGGAACGTTGCTGCGAACTGCGAGGCGCACTTCCCGGCAAGGCGGTAAGGCTGCTGGATCTGGCCGCGGCCCGGGCCAGGCTCAATCGCTCCGCATCGGTGGCGCCGATCGATATCTATATGGTCGCGTCCCGGCTGCAGGAGGGGATGCAATAACTGTCTGCTTGCGTGCTGCATCCCGGCGCATCCCGTGCTGCGATGCGGCGCCAGACAACATCCATCAAGAAGAGGAGTGAGCGCCATGGCGGAACTCTTGTTTGGAGCTGAGACCGAGTATGCGGTCGCGAGGCGTGGGGTCAAGAAGAAGAGGCCCAACGAGGAAGCAGCCCTGGAACTCATGTGCCAGGCTGAGATGCAGTTGCCACACCTGCCCGACATGTCTTCGTCACGCGGCATGTTTCTCAGCAATGCCGCGCGCTTCTACGTTGACTGCGGAACACATCCTGAATACGCCACCGGAGAATGCAACGATCCGTGGGAACTGGTGCGCCAGGTTCACGCCGGGCACCGCATTCTTGCATCTCTTGCCCGGAACGCGCGCACGCTGGGCAGGCGCGACAAGTCGATTCACTGCTTCCGCTCGAATGTCGACTATTCCGGTTCATGCTCGACCTGGGCCGCGCATGAGAACTATCTGTATAACGGCAGCCAGGCCGCGCTCTCGACGCATTTGATCCCGCATCTTGTGACGCGGCCCATCTACGCCGGCGCCGGCGGCTTTCGACCCCGATCCCGCGGGCTCGAGTTCACGCTGGCGCCAAGGCTCACCTATTTTGAGCAGGTGATGGCCGATAGCACGACCTCAGGCCGCGGCATCTGGAATGACAAGTCGGAGTCACTGAGCGCGAATAACCGGAGGCTCCACGTAACCTGCAGCGAAACCCTTTGCTCACAGACGGCGCTGTTTCTGAAGTTTGGTGTCACCGCGCTCATCGTGGCCATGACCGACGCCCGCGTCAAGCCGGGAGAAGCCGTGCAGCTCGCCGATCCTGTGCGGGCGCTCCAGACCGTAATCGGCGACGTGAATTGCACCGCGAAGCTTGCCTTGCGCAACGAACGCTCTCGGACGGCGGTCGAGATTCAGCGTCATTACCTGGAGATGGCCGAGGCGCACCTACAAGCCGACTTCATGCCCTCGTGGGCAGGCGCAGTGTGCCGCGCTTGGCGCGCAATTCTCGACCGCATCGAGACCGGCGGTCCTGCGGCGGTGGCCAACACGCTTGACTGGGCCATCAAACTTTCACTCTACAGCCATCAGAACCTCGGAATCCGCTGGGAGCAGCTTGGGGCGCTAAGCGCCCTGCTCGATCAGTCGTCTCCCGCGCAGGATTTAAACCAGGATCCGGAAGCGCTGCTGGCGGAGGAGCGGGCGGTGCGCCGCAAGCTGAGCTCTGAAGAGGCAACCGACGAGTTCGAAAGGCTGGCTCGATCCCAGGGGGTCGATGTCGCCGACATTAAGACCTTGACTCGTCAGCGGCAGCGCATGTTTGAGATCGACATGCGCTTCGGCGAGCTGGGCGCGGGCGGCATCTTCGAGTCCTTGGATGCGGCCGGCGTATTGGATCACCGCATCGTTGCAGACGATGAAATCGAGCGGGCGATGACGCAGCCGCCGCCAAACGGCCGGGCAAAGATTCGCGGGCAGGTCGTACAAAGACTGGCCAGCAACGACGGAGCCCGGTGCGACTGGCACCAAATTATTGACTTCGCGGAGGCGAAGATGTTAGATCTCTCCGATCCCTTCGCCCGCGAAGAGTCGTGGCAGGTTTTAAATGACACTCCGTATGTCCACTCCGTGGCATTCGAGCGGCACCCCCTGTCACGGCGGGAGCGCGCCTACCAGCTTTTCCAGCGCGGAAATTTTTCGGGCGCGGAAGAGCTGCTTCGCGGCGTTGTCGCCGAGGAATTTGAAGTGGCCAGCAATCGCTGTCATCTTGCGCGCGTGCTTATGATGATGGACCGCGAGCCGGAGGCACGCGAAGAAGTTTCGCTGGCGTGGTCGGCGCGGGAGGGCGCAGCCTCATATGTGGTGCCGCGAATCCTGTTCTTTCGCCTCCTGTTTGCGGTGCTCGATGGCCAGGACCTCGTCGAGCCGATCGCGCAGATCAAAGAGCTCTTGCAGGATAGCAGCGCATGTTCCAGCTGGACGATTCGACCCGTGCTGACCCACCTGCGCACGAGATTAAGCAGGCCGCAGTACCGTTTTCTCAAGGCGTTGGCAGATGCTCTGTCGTATTTCGAGCATATTTCTGCGCTTGATGAGTTTCCTGAATGGCGGACCGTGCAGGCGGCAGCTGCCACACCGGGTTAGTAGCGCGGTACCAGAAATGTTCTACCCCACCACGGATTTGTCATCCTGAGCGACCCGACGCGCGCCGCAGCAGGCAGAAGGGAGTCGAAGGATCTGCGGTTGCCCGTGCCCCATCATTTCGCCTGTTTTTTTGGCGAAGAGGTGGGGCGCACAAAGCCGACAGGCACAATTTGATGCGGTTGCAGCACGAACTAATTACGCGCGCGAAAATGCTACCCTGAAATCGCAATGCGTGCCGTAGTGCAACGCGTTTCAAAAGCTTCAGTTGCGGTCGAGGGACGAGTAGTTGGCGAGATCGGGCCGGGGCTGCTAGTGTTCCTCGGTGTTTCCACAAGCGATGCCGAAGCCGACGCAGACTACCTCGCCCAAAAGATTGCCGGACTGCGCATCTTCGAGGACGCCGATGGTGAGTTTGTCGAAGAAATCTACTCTTCCCTTGGCAGACTCGATTTGGTATTGCTCTCCGTCTGCATCTGCTTTCTGCAACTGCTTGTCTGCGGCGTTGAATTTCTTGCGGGTCCGGCTGTTGTCGGTGTTGCATCAACTGCTGCAACACATCGTGCATGTCGCCCATTTCAGACCCCAAGACAAACAATTCAGACTTTGGATGCACCTACACTGAGTCGTTAGTCTTTTGCGCAGTAGCCGCATTCCATTGCGGAGTCTTCGACAACAGCCTTGATCGTATCCGTCAGTTCCCTTGAACCAGAGAATCCGACTTCAAGTAGGCCATGCGAGTACCGATAATTGCCGAGTTTGTATGCAGGAGTAATATCGCCATTCAACGGATCGTAAACTTCACCGTGATAAGGGCAACGCTCCAACACTTTTGCGTCAACTGCAATTTGCGTTGCTTCTTGCCACTGCGCTTGCTCATGGAGTATTTGTTCTGTTGCTGCGCTCATGTATCCCCCTGTTGGTCTTAACCGCCGCTAGCTTATGCGGCTTGCTAACTTTTGTAGGAATCGCGCACTAAATGTCAGCGGCGCTGTCTAGGACGCACCTGCCCGGCCATCTGACGAACAATGTCCTCACCCATTTGGTCAGCAGTCAGCCTCTTGCCATCGAACAAAGCAAGAATGTCCTGCCCAGCTTCGGGCTTTCCAATGACTGCCAATTCAATATTGGGCTGCATTTGATCCATGTAATAGCAGCGCATGAAGCTATTGCCGGGAATGTACCAGAGATTCAACCACCTAAACTCTGGACCGTATTTGACGGAACGACGTTCCACTCGAACGTGGATATTGTGTTCGGGGCCGGTCACCGACTTCGACGCGCTACCGTAAAGTTCCGCGCCTTCCAGCTTCTCTAACGCCAGCGCGTTGAATTGCAGTGCAGTGGCAAGCTGGTCCCAAAAGCCAAGGCCACGCTTCTGAATGAAGCTGGCTGCATCAGCACTCCGTTGCGCAGCTACTTCAGCTTCGCGTGCAGCGTTAGCCTTCTGATCGTTTTCCCTTTGAACCCAAGTTGGAACACTGGCCATGCTGACCTCCAACCTACATCTTCCCTCTATATTCGCCCGTAGTCAATTCCCATGCACTTGCATAGAAGTTGCATAATTTGGGGTTTCTGGCCGAATTTCTGAAGGCTATTGTTGTTTCTAAGTCTCTTATTATGAGCTTGGTAGGCACGACTGGATTCGAACCAGCGACCTCTTCCGTGTCAAGGAAGCGCTCTAACCAACTGAGCTACGCGCCTATCCTGCGGCAGAACCTAGTTTAGCAGCACTGCCATACGACGGCGAACATGGGCGGAAACGAACAGCGCAAGGTGGGGGAATCGGAGTGATCTTCCCTGCCGATCGCGATGCAGTCAGCGCTCCCGCCGAAGAACGGCGCTCGCGATCGGTTTTTTCGCGCAGCGCATCGGCCTGCGCCACCGTTTCACGCGACGCTTAGCGCAGCGACAGGCTGAGCGTGGAGGTGGGGACGGAGAAGTTCTCGATGGGCGGGCCGACGTAGTGGATGCGCAGCACGGTGATGTCGTCGTTCTGTCCGAAGTCCTGGGCGGCGTGGGCGATGTTGGCGGCGGAGTGCAGGGCGAGCGCGCTGGTGCGGTCGAAGCCGAAGAGTTCGCCGTCACGGTTGCGAGCTTCGACCACGCCGTCGGTGAGGAAGGTGAGCTGATCGCCGGGGCGGAGCTGGAGGGCGCGCAAGGAGGGTTCGAATTTGCCAACGGAGCCGAGCGGGAGCGAGCCCTCGAGGCCGACTTCAGCGCCGTTGAGATAAGGGGGCAGATGGCCGGCGTTGGCCATGCGCATCTGGCCGTCGGGGCGCAGTTCGGCAACCAGGCAGGTGGCGAAGTGTCCGCTGGAGCGACCGACGAGGCGGTCGTTGAGAGTTTTGAGGATGGCGACGGGATCGAAGGTTTCGCCGGCGCGGGTGCGCGCGGCGCCGACGAGCACCGCGACGAGCATGGCTGCGCTGATGCCCTTGCCGGAGACGTCGCCGATGACGATGAGAAGGCTGCCGTCGAGGCTGCTGATGGTCTGGAAGAAATCGCCGCCCACGGTTTGCGAGGCGCGATACTCGGTTTCGACGGTGAAGCAGTTGGTGTTGAGTTCCTCAGGGACGAGGACGCGCTGCTGCAGCTCGCGGGCCTGCTCGAGATCGGTGGCGATGGTTTGGTGCGCGAGTTCCTGGCGGACGCGGTCCTGCAGCATGCGGCGCACGAAGAGCGCGCCGAGCACGAGCGCGAGCAACATGGAAGCGAGGCTGCCGACGTCAATGGAGAGGCCGAAGATGTGCAGCGCGGGATAGGAAATGTTGAATAACGTCGGAAAGTAGTTGGAGAGATTGGCGAGCGCGAGGAGCACGATGGGGACGGCAGCAAGAGAAGCTTCAGTGAGGTCGCGCAAGAAGCCGAGGATGAGGACGGCGAGAAGCAGCAAGCCGTAAAGCATTACGAGATAGAGGGAGGCGTCAGTGAAGCGCTGCCGGGTCATGAAGGGGAGCCAGGCGGGCAGTTGAGCGGCGCAGAGCGCATAGTACTCAACGATGATATTGAGCGGGACGGTGAGCCAGGTAAAGATGGGAATCCAGCGCGCTTTGCGGAGACCGAACCAATACCACCAGACCATGATCCAGCAGGGAAGCCACGTGGGGACGAGGACGACGATGAGCCAGAAGATATCGGCGCCGCGGGAGATATGGGAGGTGGTGGAGGCGAGCGTGTCCGCGGTCAAGAAAAGAATACTGTCGACCAAGCTGATGAAGAGCCACAGGAAGGTGAGTTCGCGGCGGTTCTGAATCCAGGCCCACAAGGCGCCCGGCGCCATGAGAAGGAAGAGGAGCGTGGTGAGCAGCCTGCCGAAGAAACTGAAGGCTATGGTTTTGTTTTGCGAGGACTGAATGAGTTGGATGGGGAGCGGCAGACCGAGCACGGGAGGCTCGTGCATGCCGCCGGCGCCGGCGAGCCCGGTAAGCACAGCGGGCGCGAGAGGCGACCGGTAAAAACGCACGGCGAGGTCGATCTGGCCGTCGCGAGCGGGAGGCAGCGCAAAGGTTACGGGGCGATTCAAGTAGAGCGTGGGCGGCAAGGAGTCGAAGCGGCCGAATTGGCCGACGAATTGGCCGTTGGCGTAGAGCTGATAGGCATCGTCGAAGTCCGCGGGCATTTTGAGCGCCAACGGCTGGGCGGGATCCGTGACACGCACGGAGAGGCGGTACCAGGCGTAGCCGGTGAGATTGGGGAAGCCGTTGCCGGTCCAGCCGGGGACTTCGTTTTGCGGCGACATCTGGAGATCGAAGGGATCAGCTTGCGCGGTTGGCGGTGTCAGATCGAGCGCGGCCCAATCGGAGTCGTCGAAGCCAGATTGTGCCCAGAGGAATGCGCCATCGCGCCAGGGCGAGTCGCCGGGGGAGAAGCGCCAGGGGCCGGTGAGCGCGGCGGCGGAGTTGCCCAGGCTGATGGTTTGCGCAGGCATCGACTCGGGGCGCCTTGATGGCGCACCAGGAGCCGCTAAAGGCAGCGAAATCAGCAATGCAGCGGCAAGAAGAAGGGGGAGTTCCTCGCGCATTGCTCAGAGGTTAGCATCGGGGCGGCGAAGGGAAAAGTGGAAAGAGTGGTACTGGCAGGACGATGGTAACGGGAAAACAGCGGAGTAAGCGAGCTGGCGGGGCTAGCGGAGTCAGGGGCAGCGAGCCGGCGCGAGCAGCACGATGCGAGCTCCCGTAGGACCGGAAGCTCAAGATGTTCGGGCTTGGTGGCGGCGGGTTAATTAAATGGTAAACGGGCGAGTTTAGTTACCATTTAAGTATTAGCTAAGTGTTTGATTTTATGGGACGAGCGGTTTTGGACAGCCGATTTTGCACCAAATTCAGGGCAGCGTTTTGAGTTTTTTTTGTTGTTTTAGTCTGGCGTCGCGGAAGCCGCCTGCCTTGACTTGCGGGTTCACGCGGATGCGAGGCTGAGTTGCGAAGATCATGACTTCATCCTGCGCCAGAGGCGGGAAATTATCTGCAAATTTCTGGGAGGAATTTGGGCGCTGAATTCAGCAGTTTGCGGCGCGCGGGGGTTGACAGCGGAAGCAGCGCGGCGCCGGGAGCAGGTTATCCCGGCGCCGGAACTCCAGCCGTCGTCAGCCCGTCGCACTAGATCAGCTTGTCGTCGGCGGAGTCGAGGACAGCGTCGGCGGCGGCGCGGCTCCAGCCGATGCGGAAGTCTTTGACGCCGTGAAGAGCGATGGCTCCGCCGGCGTTGCGCGGCGCGGTGACGGCGAAGAAATCGGCGCGCTCCACGTCATATAGCGAGAACGCGGGGCGCGCGTCGGGCGTAGCGTTGGCAATTTCCACGTGGCTCATTTCGAGATTGCGCATGTGGCGCAGGAAAAATCCCGAAGATGGAGTGGGACCGAAGCGGCCCGGTTCGGGATAGCCATTCTCCTGCTCGGGAGGCACGATCTGCGCCTGGTCGGCCGTGCCGCCGCCCAGGGTTGCAACGTAAATGTCGGCAAGCTTCACGTCTTCAATCGGCGAGCCCGGGATTCCAGACAGGATGGAGGCCTGGCGCGCGGGCGCGTTGTAGCATGCCAGGTTGCTGATGAGAATGCGCCGGAGCGTGCCCACCCTGGTGGTGTCTTTAGGTCCGCGCAGCCGCGCGCCGAGGCGCAGGAAAAGCGGGCCGCAGCCGAGATCGCGCATGGTGGTGTTGGAGATGGTGATGTCTTCAAGCAAAGCACCGTCGACCGATTCAAGAGCGTAGCCCAGGCAGCCCTCGAAGACGCAGTTGGAGACGGTGATGTTGATGAAGCCGCCGTTGGACTCGGTGCCGCACTTGATGCGGCCGGTGCCAAAGGCGCGACGGTCGGCGGGGAACTTCTTCCAGGTGCCGTCGAGAACGCTGCCGAGCTGGTACCAGCCGGAGACGAAGCAGTTGGTGATGGTGACGTTGCGGGTGGGCCGATTGTAGCCGAGCGCGTAGCTTGATTTGGGGCAGATGCCGTCGTCCCACGGCGAGTTCACGGTGCAGTTGGAGACGCGCACGTTCTGGCAGCAATCGATGTCGATGCCGTCGCGGTCGGTGTCGATCCTGATGTTGTCGATGGTGACGTTATCGACGCCGGTGAGCAGGAATCCGAAGTGGCCGCCCTTGAGGATGGAGAAGTCGCGGAAGAGAACGTTGCGGCAATTCTTGAGGGCGATGGCCTTGTTGCCCACGCCGGGCTGCTCGGCCTGGTACATGGGATAATCGCCACGCGCGAAACGCATGGGCGCGCCATTGGGAGCTTGCCCGCCTGGCGGGGCCGCGGCTCCAGTCGCGCCTGCAGGCCTGCCATTGCCGGCTCCGGCAGGGCCAGGCCCGGTCCCCTCTTGTCCGGCTTGGGGCGGACGCCCGGGGCCCGCGCCGAAGCTCAAGCCCTTGCCGAAGATCAGACCTGTCCCGGTGATGGAGAGATCGTGAAGGTCTTCGCCCCAGATGAGCGAGTTGTGCCAGTGATTATGGCCGTAGTCCTGGTAAGCGTCCCAGTCGGTTTTGGGCTCGGCTGCATCGTAGGTGCCGCCGTTGTAGCCGCTGGTTTGGCCGGGGAGCGGAGAGTCGGCCGCGAGGATGGTCGAGCCTTCTTCAAGATGAAGATGAACATTGCTCTTCAAGTGAATGGAAAAACAGACGTAGGTTCCGGCGGGGAAGACGACCACGCCGCCGCCGGCGGCCGCAGCGGCGTCAATGGCTTTATTGATGGCAGGGGTGTCGACGGTTTTGCCATCGCCGGTGGCGCCGAACTGGCGGACATCGAATGTGGCCGTGGAAGCGGGCGGCGCACCAGCTTTGCCCGCCGCGAAAGAGAGCGCAGGAAGCCCGGCTCCGACCACGCCCAGGCTGCCGGCGCGAAGAAGATTGCGACGTCGCGAATCGAAGAGAGTCATGATAAGGTCGATGTCCTTTTTTGAAGGCGGGTTTTCCGGTGCTTTTTCGGCGCAGCCATCGTAACACTGTGCGCACGACGGAAGCGACCTATACTTTTCTTGAGAGCAGGTAAGTCGATGCTGCAATTTACTCCTAATCCAGAGCGTGCGAGCTTGGGGTTTAAGGACGCTGTCCTGGCGAATTTCCAATTCCTTCAGGAAATGGGTTTTCATGTGGTTCAGCAAGACGTAACATTTGTGCGTTTCGAGTCACCCAAAGTATTCGTAAATGTTTATCACGGCAGGAGCTCGTATGAGTTGGGTGTTGAAATTGGGATGCATGGCAAATCGACGCGTGGGATTGCACTCGGAGAAATCGTCGCTTGGGCTGGCGCGCTCAAGACTGAGGGGTTTGGGCAGCATGCAATGTTCCAGGTCAGCTCCCGGGAGGGAGTTGAGCAATTCGTACCGAAATTGGCCGCCCTGGTTCGGAAATATGGCGTGCCCTTTCTTCGAGGAGATTCCGATGCGTACAGAGAAGCTCTAGAAGAACGCTCTCGCGCGGCCCGCGACTATGAAAGACAGGCGCAGGTGGAAGGTTTGCGAAGAAGAGCCGAGGTCGCATGGAGCTCAAGGGACTTCGCTGGAGCCGTTGAACTGTATCGTTCAATCGGGCCCGATATTACCCAGGTCGAAGCGAAGAAGCTCGCGTACGCTGAAAAGAAGGTTCGGGCATTGTCATAAATATGCGAGTGCACTATTGCGTTGGTTTGGCTCAGCAGGCGCCTATCGCGCCATGAGCCCGGCCAGCGCCGGCACATACGCCAGCAGCGACACGCAGATGCCGGCGAGCGATGCGAGCGCCAAGCTATGGAAGAAGACGAAGCGCAGGATCGAGCCTTCCTGTCCGTAGGATTGCGTGGCCGTGCTCGCCACCACCACGCTGGGCGCGGCGATCATCTTGCCCATTACGCCTCCGGCGGCGTTGGCGGACGCCATCAGAACGGGCGCCACGCCGATCTGGCGCGCGGTCATGGTCTGCAGGCTGCCAAAGAGCACGTTGGAGGAAGTGTCGGAGCCGGTGCTGGCCGTACCCAGCCAACCAAGAAGCGTGCCGAAGAAGGGATAGAAGGCGCCGGTGCGCGCAAAGGCCAGGCCAAGCGTGGCGTCGGTGCCGCAATAGCGCGTGATGTAGCCGATAGCCATCATGGCGGCGATGGTGACGAAGGTGTAGCGGATATTGAAGGTGGTGCGCGCGAACGCGGCCAGAAGAGCGCGGGGGCCCAGGCCCATGAGGAGACCGGCAAGCAGTGCGGCAATCAGAATTCCTGTGCCGGTGGCGGCGAGCCAGTTGAAGTTGAAGATGGCGGCCTCGGAGGTGCTGGTGGGCACGACCGGAGGAACGCGCTGGACGATATTATGCAGGCCGGCGACGGTGATCTTGATGGTGGTTTTGGCATCGATCCAAGCGGAGAAGCGGCGCAGGCCCCAGAGGAAAACGACCACGCTGAGCACCAGCCAGGGAAGCCACGCCTTGAAGATGGTTGCGGAGCTGTGGCCGTGGTGCTGGCGCGCCTGGCCGGTGATGTCCTGGCGATCGACGTTGAGGGTGCGCCTGGGCTGCCAGAAACGGAAAAAGACCACGAGGACAAGAATGGTGGCGGCAGCGGCGACAATGGCGACGAGCCCGGGGTCGCCGTAGAAGGCCATGAGGCACTGCGCCACCGCGAAAGTCGTGCCTGCGGCCAGGATCGCCGGCCAGATTTCGAGCATGGCGCGGAAGCCGGCAAAGGCCCAGATGAGCCAGAAGGGAACGAGCAGATCAAAGGGGGTAAGGATGACGGCGGTGGTGCGGGTGAGCGCGAAGAGATCGAGGCCAGTGACGCCGTGCAGGGCGACGATGGGGATGCCGATTGCTCCAAAGGCGACGGGAGCGGTGTTGGCGAGCAGCGAAAGGCCGGCAGCCTGCAGCGGACGGAAGCCGAGACTGATGAGGATCGCCGAGCAGACGGCCACGGGGGTGCCAAAGCCGGAAGTGCCCTCGAAAAACGAGCCGAGCGCGAAGGCGATGAGGAGCAGTTGCAGGCGGCTGTCGGCGGTAATGCCGGTGAGGCTCTGCTGGAGGGTGACGAAGCGGCCGGTCTTGACGGTGAGGTCGTAGAGATAGATGACGGGAAGAATGATCCAGCAGACGGGAAAGAGGCCGTAGCCGGCGCCGTCGGCGGCTGCAGTGAAGGCCAGGCGCACGGGCATATGAAAGACGATGATGGCGGCCAGCAGCGCGGTGGCGAGCCCGGCGATGGCGGCGACGTGAGCCTTGAGGCGAAGAATGGCCATGGCGCCGAGCAGCACGACGATGGGCAGTGCGGCGACGAGCGTGGAAAGCTGCCAATGGCCGAGGGGATTGTAGCCCTGGGCCCAGTGAGCGCGGGCGGAGTTGGTGCTGAAGAGGTAAATGACGCCGGCGAGAAGCGCGAGAAAGGCGAGGGTTTCAAAAGCGAGCGAGAGGGCGTGGGAGGGTTTGCCGGGGGCGGATGCAGTTTTCGATGACGAACCTGATGGCATGCGGCCTCGCAAGAGAATGGTACCGGATGGAGCGCGGAATACGCCGGGAAGTCACGAGTGCGAAGCAGGAAGAGACACGGATCAAGGGACCGGGGAGGAGGAAAGCGTCCACTTTGCTTGCGCCAGGAACGCTGTCATCCTTGGTAGCTTTCGCCGGGAAACAGATCGCGCTGCCGCTCGTCGGGCCGCGGAGGCTGCGGTTTTTTGCGGCTGGCGGCGCCGATCAGGCTGACCACTTCAAGGGTCTGGATGGCCGGGCGCGGCACGTAGATGCGCTGGGTGTTGGCGCGGGTGTCGGGCGGAGTCAGCAGCAATCCGGCGCCGTCGACCAGGGTGCGATCGTTGGCCGCCAGGCCCTCCAGCTCATCGCCATCGGTCAGCGTCAGGCGCAACCACAGGCCCGCCGTGCGCGGGCGCAGCGAAAACCGCTTGCGCACCAGCCGCTCAGGGTTCGCTTGGTCGGGCGAGCCGGAAGGGAAGTCGCGCACATAGCAGACCCACTTCACCTGGCCCCACGACACGCGCACGATCTTGCCCGTCAGGTCTAGAATTTCCAACTCGGCTTTCTGCTGCCCGAAGTCTGCGCCCGCATAGCCGGCAAACCAGTCACGGGAGAACTTGCGCACAATGACAGGTTTGCGTGCCGAGGCCATCGCTCTTGGATTGTCGCACGGTTGAGCGATTTCGACGCCGTTAACCCTGTTGCGCTTTCTGGCTCCTGGTGGCCGTGAACCCACGAAAAGCCGATCGCGGGCCCGCCAGGGGTTCAGCCCCGCAAAAAGTTGCAAATCAGGTGCAGGAAAGCTAGTGTTCCACCACGAGTTGTGTTAATGTTTGTGCGTGCCAGCTTCCGCAAATCGCACCATAAGGGCAACAACATCAGGCATTTGGGCTGCGATGAGAGGCGGCCGATACCCGGGAACGCATGCCTGACTTCATCTATCTACTCGAAAACCGGCTCTCGCCCGACCAGCGCCATGCCCTGAACCAGTTGCGCGCCGCCGCCCGCGATGCCGGGACCATCCTGTTCCTGACCGGAGACGCCGTCCGCGACCTCATGAGCGGCCATGCCGTGCGCGAGCTGGAAATCGCGATCCATGGAAACGCTCTCAAGCTGAAGAAACCATTGGAGAAGCTGGGCGCAAAAGTGTGGGGAGAAGACGAGCCATCGCGCAGCCTCTACGTGTGTTTTCCTGGAACCGCACGCGTCAACGTCGTCAGCACGCACCGCACGGAGTATCCCAAGCCGGGCAAGCCGGTGTACCACTGGGCCTCGATTCAGGAGGATTTGCGCCGGCGGGACTTTACGGTCAACTCCATGGCCATCTCGCTGAACGAGGGCTCGTATGGCCTTTTGATGGACCCGCTCAACGGCGCCGCCGACGTGGAGGCGCGCATTCTGCGCGTGGTTTCGAATTACGGGTTCCTTGAAGAGCCGGCGTTGCTCATCCGCGCCACACGCTACCGCGCCCGGCTGGGCTGGGAGATGGACCCCCGCACCCAGTCCCGCTATGACAATGCCAAAAACGAAAACGTGATCGAGTCGCTCTCAGCCCACGAGCGCAGCCAGGAGCTGGAGCAGATTGGCCACGAAGAGGATGGCCTGAAGGTGCTGCGGGCCCTCGAGACGGAAGGCTGGATGAAGTTTCTCTTCCCGGCCTGGACCTCAGCCAGGGCCGATGAAGCGAAGCTGAACGCGCTGCACGAACTGGCAGTGCAGCTTCTCATGCAGGGGATCCATGCCGACATGTCGGCGGCGCAGATGCAGCTGCTCACGGCCAAGCTGCCCCCGCGCGATCTGTCGCAGCTGAAGAAAGCCATGTTGCGGCCGGGTTTTGTTGCGGAGTGGAATTCGCTGGATTCACTGGCCTCGGGCTTTGCGAAAGTATTGCTGGCCAAGCAAAACGCCAAGGCTTCGGCGAGCTACAAGCTTTTCATGAGCGATGACCCCGAAGCGATTCTGTGGCTTGGATTTACGAGCAAGGACAAGACGGTTCAGGAGCGCTTCAATCTGTTTTTGAAGGTGTGGCCGGAAAAGCGCCAGCAAATGCCGCACCTGCTCATGCAGGAGCTGCGCATTACGCCTGAATTGCCGAAGTACAACGAGATCGTGCAGGGGATTTTCCTGGAGCTGATCGATGGCAAGCTGACCACGCCGGAGGAGATGCGCGCCTACCTGGAGCCGTTCTCGCCCCCTGCTCCGCCGCCGCAAGTCACCGTCAAGCGCACCCGCGCGCGCCGCGCTGAGTCTCGGCTCAAGGAGCGGGTCTTTGAGGAAGAGGACGAGGAGGCGGAAGAGGAACTGGTGACAGAAGAAGACCTGGAGACGGTGGGCGGCGACGACGAGGAGATGGAAGTTCTGCCCAAGGTCGCCCTGGCCGTGGACCTGGAGGAAGACGAAGAGGACGAAGAGGAAGAGGAAGAGCCGGAGGGTAAGGAAGCGGTGCCGGCCGGCAAGAAGCGCGGGGCGGCGCCTGCGCCTGTGAAAAAAGGTCAAAAGCCTGTGCCTGCCCGGCCCGAAAAGGCCGGTGCGGCTGCGACGAAAGCTGCGCCGGTGGCGGCCGCGCTGCAGAAACCTGCGCCCGGAAAAGCCCAGCCCACTGCTGCGGCGAAGGCCAAACCGGCCGCTGCTGCGCCCGCGAAAGCCGCCAAGCCCGCTGCGGTGAGGGCTGCGCCGGCAAAAGCCCTGCCCAAACCTGCCGCAAAGCCGGCGGCAAAGGCCGCTAAAACGGCTCCTGTAAAAAAAGCCGCCAAGCCTGCGCCAGCAAAAAGCGCGCGTCAAAAAGCGAAGCCTGCGGCTAAAAAGCCCTCGAAACCGGCGGCAAAGAAGCCCGCTCCCAAGTTCGCAAAGAAGCGCTAGAACCGGTTGCCAAACACCCTCGCCGACTTGGAAATCCCCCTCAGGGGCTAAAGCACCAGTGTTTATGCGGCCTATACGGCACCCTCCCACAGTCCCTGCCTTCTCGTTTCCCTGGTGGCTTGGCCCCGGCCATTTTAACCAAACGTTTGCAATCTCTTTGCCTGATTGCATTACTCTGTTGATGGTTCCCGACGGTCTTTCTGCATCGCCTGCAACTCATCCGGCCGCCGGGCGAGGACTGACGGTTTGAGCCAATCCGTGTTTGTTCTGGAAGACGACGCCGACATCGCAAGGCTGGTGCAGCATCACCTGGAAGCGGCGGGCTTCGAGGCGCGCCTGTATCACACTCCCACCAATGTTGTTCCCGACGCCGAGCGCAAGCCGCCCGCGCTGTTTCTGCTCGACATCATGGTTCCCGGCGGCGACGGGCTGGATGTTTGCCGCCGCCTGCGCAATCACAACGGGCTTTCTACCATTCCCATCATCTTTCTCACCGCCCGCGCTGGCGAGAACGACCGTGTCCTGGGCCTCGACCTGGGCGCCGACGATTACATCACCAAGCCTTTTTCCACGCGCGAGCTGGTGGCCCGCGTCAAGGCCGTGCTGCGGCGCTTCGAGCGGCCCACGTCACCCTCTGTCATCAGCTTTGAAGAGATCATCATCGACGCGGGCGCCATGCAATTGAAGGTGCGCGGCGAGCTTACCACCACCACGGCCACCGAGTTCCGGCTGCTGGATTACCTGGCGCGCCATCCCGGCCGCGTCTTCAGCCGCGACCACCTGCTCGACGCGGTGTGGGGCGATGCCCGTTTTGTTACGCCCCGCTCCGTGGATGTGTATGTGCGCCGCATCCGTGAGAAAATCGAGATCGACCCGGAGAATCCGCGCTACCTGAAGACGGTGCGCGGCGCCGGTTACCGATTCGAACTGCCAAAAGACAAGCCAGTAGCCAATAGCCAGTAGCAAGTAGTAACGCGGCACTTGCGGCATTTTTCACAGCGCGTCGGATTTCGGATCTACGACATCAGGCCGGACCAACACTGGCAACTGGCTACCGGCTACTGGCTATTGGCTGTTTCCATGACTCGCAAAGTCTTCACCAAGCTGCTCGGGCTTTTCATCCTCCTGCTGGTCTTGCAAACAGTGGTGATCGAGGTTGTGTTTCACCGCTTTGTGGAGCACATACCGCAGGAGATGCTGGGTGTGCTTGGACGCGACGCGCTTTGGTCGGGCCTGATCGCGCTGGCGGTGGCCGTGCCCATCGCCGCCATCGTCGCCAGCCGCATCTCCGCGCGCTTCCGGCGCGTGGTGGCCTTTGCCCGCCGCGTCGCCGACGGCGACCTTGAGGCCCGGCTTGACGTAACCGGCGAAGACGAGCTTTCAGCGATGGAAGCCGCCCTGAATCAGACCGCCGAGCGCCTGGGCAAGGATTTTGCGGAGCTGGAAAGCGGCCGGCACGAGCTGGCGGTGATGCTCGATTCCATGCAGGAAGCGGTGGTCGCGGTGACGCCCGCCGGCTTCGTGCGCTGGTCCAACACCGTCATGCGGCGCATCGCAGGGTCGCAGCTCGTTCCCGGCCGTCCGCTGGTCCACTCCGTGCGCGATCCCGAGTTGCTGAAATGCCTGCGCGGCGCGCTGGAGCGCCATGAGCTTTGCGTGGGCCGCGCCAGCCTGCTGGCCCCAGGCCGCGTCTTCGAGATCAACGCCGCGCCGTTGCCCTCAGGCGGAGCGCTGGTGGTTCTTCACGACGTGACCGGCATCGAGGTGGCGCAGAAATCGCGCCGCGAGTTCGTCGCCAACGTCAGCCACGAGCTGCGCACGCCGCTCACATCCATCCAGGGCTACGTCGAGACGCTCATCGAGGACCCCAACCCGAGCCCCGAAACTACGCTGGAATTCCTCGGCGTCATCCTCAAGAACACCAGCCGCATGAACCGCCTGACGGAGGATCTGCTGGCGCTGGCCAGTGTGGAGAGCCCCGACTACAAGCTGTCGCTGCAGCCGGTGCGCGCCAGCACTCTTTTGCAGGACGCGATCGACTCCATCGGCGGCATCGTGGTCGACTCCGGGGTCAAGCTGCAATCCGCAGGCGCGCCCGACTCCCTCGTCATGGCCGATCCCGACGCCATGCACCAGGTCTTCGGCAACCTGATGGAAAATGCGCTCAAGTACGCCAAGACGGGCAAGCGTATTCGCGCCGGCGCGCGCCTGCTGGACTCGGAAGTGCAGTTCACCATTCAGGATTTCGGCCCCGGCATCTCCTCAGAGCACCTGGAGCGCATCTTCGAGCGCTTTTACCGGGTCGACAAGGCGCGCTCGCGCGAGTCCGGCGGAACGGGCCTGGGCCTGGCCATCGTCAAGCACATCGTGCTGGCCCACGGCGGCCGCATCTGGTGCGAAAGCGAACTTGGCAGCGGCGCCCAGTTCCACTTCACGCTGCCGTTGGCGCCGGCGCCGCAGAACCTGCCGCAGCCTGCGCAGCAAACGCCGGCCGCGGTGTGATTTGAGGCAACCGCTTGCAGCAGTTTTTGCCTGTTCTAGGCCATCTTCAGCCGGCCTCTCTTCTGCGCTTTCGCCCCGCCGCCTGAAACCTTGCTGTAATCGTCTATTCATCTCACATTCATTTTTTGTTTCGTAATCTCTTTCCCCGCAGTTTTCAACTGTCCGTAACATTCGCCGTAGACAATGATTCCCGGCAGGCGAACGCAGAGTCAGAGTTGCTGCCAGGCAAACTTCATGCGCTCGAGTGGTTCCTCCCTCCGGGACCCCCAATGAAGCGGAACGAAGAGCCATGTAGCGCTATGCCGGCGGAGCTACGCTGACTTTGCCGTAACTGCAAGGGAGCGAACTGTGAAGAATGCATTCTGTGCCGCACTAATTCTTGCCGTGGCTCTGAGCGCCGCTCAGGCCCAGAGGATCACCGCAGCGGGTGCAACTTTCCCGTACCCCATCTACTCCAAGTGGTTCAGTGAATACAGCGCCGCGCATCCTGGCGTGGAGATCAACTATCAATCCATCGGTTCTGGGGGCGGTATCCAACAGGTGTGCAGCGGCGTCGTCGACTTTGGCGCGTCCGACATGCCCATGAAGGACGATGCGCTGGCCGCTTGCAAGGTCAAGCTTGTGCACATTCCGACTGTGCTCGGTGCCGATGTCCCCGCCTTCAACGTCCCTGGCGTCACCGATCTGCGCTTCAGCCCTGATGTGCTGGCCGACATCTTCCTCGGCAAGATCACCAACTGGAACGACCCGCGCATCGCCAAGGACAATCCCGGGGCCCATCTGCCGAGCGACAGGATCGTCGTGATTCACCGGTCTGATGGCAGCGGCACCACGTTCATTTGGACCGACTATCTGAGCAAGATCAGCAGCGACTGGAAGAACGGCCCGGGCTCAGGCACTTCGATCAATTGGCCCACGGGCATTGGAGGGAAGGGCAACGAAGGCGTCGCCGGCTTGATCCGCCAGGTGCCGGGCGCGTTCGGCTACGTGGAGCTCATCTACGCACTGCAAAACCACATCAACTACGCCGCCATCAGGAATTCAGCCGGCAACTGGGTAAAGGGCTCGGTGGAAGGCGTGACGGCTGCCGCGGCGACGGCAAAAATCCCGCCCGACTACCGCGTCTCGATCACCAACGCGCCCGGGCCCAATTCCTATCCGGTCTCCAGCTTTACCTATCTCCTCATTCCCGCTCATCCCGCCGACATGAACAAGGAGAAGGTGATCAAGGACATGCTGAGCTGGTGCGTGAGGTCGGGCGAGGAGCAGGTCTCGACTCTTTCCTACGCCCCGCTGCCGCAGAGCCTGTCTGCCAAGGTTCTGGAAACTATATACGCGTTGCCATAGCCCGGCGAGGCGGGGAGTCCGGCGCCCGCCGGGCTCCTCGCCTCCCGTTGTCCCGTCATAATATTCTGGGGCTCCCCGGAAACGGGACAAACATGGCGGAAAACAAGGCCAAAGCGACCAAGGCGAGCGTCGCTGCCTTTCTTGATTCCTTCGGCGACGATCGCCGCGCCGACGCCAGAACGCTGATCAAAATCATGCAAGCCGTGTCGCGCCAGAAGCCAAAGATGTGGGGATCATCGATCGCCGGCTTCTTCTGAAGATCTACACAATTCTATGGGCCCATCGGTTTCTGTTCTACTCTTCGCACGATAAGAGCGCGCGAACGATGGGGCACCGTCGCCACGGAGCTAAAGGCCGGAAGCTGGCGACCAGTCGCCTAAGCTGACCCCTGACACGGAAACCTGGACCCTGTCGTTTGGTACACTCTCGAAGGTCAGGATTCCGCGCTGCGCCTCGTCCTTACCGCCCAACCAATGACATCTGCACCTGCTATCACGACGATCAACGACCTTTTCTTTCGCATCGCCGCGGCCGCCAACCCGCGCGCGGTTCTGTGGCAGGATGCGTCAGGCCAATGGCAGCCGCTCTCCTCTGACCAGGTGTATCAGCGGGTGCGCGCGCTGGCCACGGCGCTTTTGCGTTTCGGCGCCAAAAAAGGCGACCGCATCGCGCTGGTCAGCGAGAATCGCTGGGAGTGGGCGGTAACCGATTTTGCCGTGCTCGCCATCGGCGCCGCCGATGTGCCCATTTATCCCACGCTCACCGGCGAACAGATGGCGGCGCTGCTGCGCGACGCCGGTTGCCACATCGCGGTGGTTTCGACGCCACAGCAATTCGAAAAAATCGCCGCGGTGCGCGCGCAGACACATCTTGAGCACATCATCATCATGGATGCGCCTGCGGCCCGGGATGCAATTGCGATGAGCGACCTGCTGGAAGACGCCGACGCCCAGGGCAACGCGCACGATCCCGTCTTCGACGCGCTGGCCCGCTCCGTTGAGGCGCGCGATCTGGCCACCCTTATCTACACCTCCGGCACCACCGGCGAGCCCAAGGGCGTCGCGCTCACGCACGGCAACATTGCGGCCAACCAGAACTTCACCGCTCTCGATTTCGGCTTCGATTCCAGCGACGCCTGCATCTCTTTTCTGCCGCTTTCGCACGTCACCGCCCGCGCTCTCGACTACGTGATGTACAACTGCGGAGCGCAGGTGGCCTATTGCTCGCAATTCGACAGGCTGCCTCAGGCTATGCGCGAGGTGCGGCCCACGGTCATCGTCGGCGTACCCCGCGTCTACGAGAAGATCCGCCAGGCGGTGGAGCAAAAGGCCGCGCAATCGCCCATCAAGAAGCGCCTGCTGGCATGGGCCATCGATCTGGGCTCGCGCTATGCCGACATCGTCTACGATGGCCGCCGGCCCGGCTCCATGATGTGGAGGCTCGCCGACAAGTTTGTCTATTCCAAGGTCCGCGAGGCCTTCGGCGGACGCGTAGGCACCTTCGTGTGCGGCGGCGCGCCGCTGGGCATCGACACCGCACGCTGGTTCGCGGCCGCGGGCATCGCGCTCTGGGAAGGCTACGGCCTGACCGAGACCTCGCCTGTGATCGCGCTGAACACGCCCCTGCACCATCGCATGGGCTCGGTGGGCCTGCCGCTGACCAACGTCGAGCTCCAGCTCGCTGAAGACGGCGAACTGCTAGCTCGCGGGCCTTCGGTCTTTTGCGGTTATTGGCACAAGCCGGGCAGCAACGCGGAGTGCTTCGACAACCAGGGATGGTTCCGCACCGGCGACGTCGCCCACTTTGACGCTGACGGCTTTCTCTACATCACCGATCGCAAGAAGGAGCTGCTGAAAACCTCGGGGGGCAAGCTGGTGGCGCCGCAGCCCATCGAAAGCAAGCTGAAAAACAGCGTGCTGGTGGCCAATGTGGCGCTGGTAGGCGACCGGCACAAGTTCATCGCCGCGCTCATCGCGCCCAATTTCGGTGCGTTGGAAGAATGGGCTCGCCACCACGGCGTTGCGGCGCCGTCGCGCGCCGCGCTGGCCGCTCATCCGCGCGTGGTGGCGCTCTATGGCGAAATCGTCCGCGAGGTAAACAGCGGTCTGGCCAATTTTGAAACCATCAAGCGCTTCCGCGTGGTGGCCGATGAATGGACCCAGGACTCGGGCGAGTTGACGCCGTCGATGAAGATCAAGCGCCGTGTACTCACGGCGCGATATGCGGCGGCGATCGCCGAACTTTACGTCGACGAGGCGAGCGCCCGCGGCGAATCGGAGGGCTGAAGCGTGCGGCGGCGCGGCGCGCGGCGGCGCGCCTGGGCCACATGCGTTGCAAGGCGCGGAAAAACGGCGCGCCCCACGCTCCCACGGCCAGCACCGAGCCGAAAATGATGACGGCATCGATGCTCAGCCGCCCCTCGCGCGACCAGTACGCATCCGGTTCCAGGCTCAGCCACAAGGCAAACTCGTCGAGTGTGAGAGCCGCGCCCACGCCGTAGCTGACCGCCATCAGCCGCCCCATGAAGATGGATTCCGGCGTGTCGGACCAGCCCACATCGTGCAGCCACCCGTAGCCGACGAGGAGCAGAATCAGGATGCCCCAGACGAGGTGGTGAATATGCATGCCATGCACGGTGACCCACTGCAAATGTCCCTGGTGATTGGCGATGCGGTGCACCAGGATCCTGACGCCGACGAAGGTGATGAGGAAGGAGACCGAGGCAATGAACATGCGCTGGCGCGGCCGGTCCGGGATGGCTTTACGAACCAGGTATCCCAGTCGCGTCAACTGCAGCAGCACCAGCAGGACGATGACGACCAGGCCTACAAACGCAAGCAGAAACGGCGCCCCGTTTTCAGACATACCCTATTGAATCATCTTCAGGTTTCAGGTGTCAGGTTTCAGGCGCCGGGTGCGGGCAGGGGCCAGCGCCAGCCCGCCCCCATCCGGCGCGAAGCTACGAACGAGCTGCCGGCTGAAAGCTGATAGCCGAAAGCTGCTTTCTGAAACCTGATACCTGAAAGCTGACACCTGCTTTCCGTGAGCCGCGTCACCTTGACCTTGACAGCCGCGCGATACACTGTTTAAGGCGTTGAGTCCGGGGATCTCCCCTGTTCCCGTCCGCACTTCACGCTCGAGACTTCAGGCCGGCACTGAAACGGCCGATAGAAGCATACGAGGAGATTCCACGATGCGCATTGCATTACTGACCGGTGGCGGCGATTGCCCCGGATTGAACGCGGTCATTTACGCGGCCGTGAAAAAAGGCATCAATCACTACAACGACGAGTTCATCGGATTCCTGAACGGCTGGCGGGGCGTGCTCGACAACAACTTCATGGCGCTCACGCTTGAAAACACCGACGGCATTCAGTTGAAGGGCGGCACCATTCTGCATTCGTCGCGCACCAACGTGAAGAAAATTCCCGGCGGCATCGACAAGGTGCAGGAAGTGCTGAAGCTCAACAAGATCGATGCGCTCATCGCGCTAGGCGGGGATGACACGCAATCGGTGACGCAGTTTTTGTGCGAGAACGGAGTCAAGGGCGTGGGCGTGCCCAAGACCATCGACAACGACATCAGCGGCACCGACGCCACTTTCGGCTACGACACGGCTGTCTCCATCGCTACCGAAGCCGTCGATCGCATCCACACCACCGCTGACTCGCACAACCGCGTGGTGGTGATCGAAGTGATGGGCCGTGACGCCGGCTGGATCGCTTACGCCTCGGGCATCGCCGGCGGCGCGCACGTGGTGCTGGTTCCCGAAAAAGAGATCGACATCGACCACGTTTGCGCGCTGCTCAAGTACAACTACGACCACGGCAAGCATTACGGCGTGGTGGTGGTGGCTGAAGGCTGCCATCTGCCGGAGGTCGGCCAGGTGACCGGCTCGCAGCAGGTGGATTCCTTCGGCCACGTGCGCCTTTCGGGCATCGGCGAAGCTTTGGCGGAACTGATCGAGAAGCAGACCGGCTACGAAACCCGCTCGGTGAACCTGGGCCACACGCAGCGCGGAGGCGTTCCCACGGCTTACGACCGGCTGCTGGCGCAGCGCTACGGCCTGCACGCCATCGACATGGTGCACCAGGGCAAGTGGGGCCGCATCGCCGTCCTGCGCGGCATCGACATCACCGACATCCCCATCAAGGATGCCATCGCAACCAATCGCCGTCTCGACCAGCGCTTCTTCGACGTGATTGCCGACCTCGAAGCCAAGGTGTAGAGGCCGTGGGCTGTGAGTCGTGGATCGTGGGTCGCGGGCCGTGGACCGGCTGACTTGCTGCACTCATGCATTTTCGCCGCTACAACGCTTCCGACTTTGCCCAGCTCTACGCCGTCGAAGAACTCTGCTTCCAGCCGCCGTTTCGCTTCTCGCGCGCCTACATGCGCCAATTGGTGCGGAGCAGTCACGCAGCAACATGGATCGCCGAAGAAGGCGCTGAACTTCTGGGATTTGCCATCGTGGAGTGGTCGCCGGACTCGCGCACTGCCTATATCCAGACGGTCGAAGTCACGCCCGGCCAGCGGGGGCAGGGCATAGGCGGCGAGTTGCTGCGCCGCGTCGAGGAATCCGCCGGCGCCCCCGGCGCGCATTCCATCTGGCTGCACGTCGACGTCGAGAATGCCGCCGCCATCGGTCTCTACGAGTCCCGCGGCTACACGCGCCAGGGCAGGGAGGAGCATTATTACGCGCGTCATCGCGCCGCGTTCATCTACGCCAAAGCGCTCGCGAATAATTCGCCGCCATGCGCGGAGCGCTGACCGCGACCGCATGAGATGAGCAGGGACTGAAGCCGCGGCCTGGTTACAAAGCCACCTGCGATCGAGTTTTGCCGCGACCGGTAAAGTCCCAATACTTATGCGGCTTTCACGGCCGGACTGACGCCGCGGCCTGGTTACAAAGCCACCTGCGATTGAGTTTTGCCGCAAGCTGTAAAGTCGTGGCTCTTTCAAAACTGGACTTATGTAGCCAGTTTTAGTTCGCGGTGCCCGCCGCCAGAGCCTGCCTGTTGGCGCTGGCCGCGAGCTTATTCAGGTTGCTTTGCAGCATTCCCACGGCAACCGGCAGGATGAGCAAGGTCCAAAGGAAAGCCACCCAGGGGCGCTGCACACGCCCCGCGCCCGCTTCTGCGGCCACCTCATTATGGTGATCTGCAAGCGTGGAGAGCATGATGGGGAGCATCAGGTCTCCAAGCACGGGAATCACCGCAATCCATGCGGCCGCGCGCGGCGACAGCAACTGCCGGGACGGCCTCAAATGCGCCTCCTCACCGTGAATCCGGTAAAGCCAATACACCACGTAGAAGGGGAGAAGCCACGACAGAATCGCGGTGAGGACGGGGTCGCGCTGCACGGGTGCAAGGGCGCGGCCCCGCGGCGGCGGATCGGCAGTGAAGAGCTCGCCGCGCACGGGAATGAGGACGATGGCGACGGCCACGAGAAGCAGTGTGACACACCAGTTGGCGGCAGCCGGACCACTCTCGCTGACCATCTCGCCTGTGAGCGGGGTGATCCCAAAGGCGAAGAGCAGCCCGATGATCCAGGCCAGGCCGAAGCCGACCAGGGTTGTCGCATAGCCTCCACGCGCGCCCGCCAGCGCCGCGACAAGGACAACGAGAAGCAGGCCGTTCAACAGGGGAACAAAAAGGAGCGTCAACGCACCCACAACGGTAATGGGAACGCCGGGAATGAACCAGACAAGGGAGGTGGCAGCGGCGAGAATGGCGACGATCAACAGCACGCGAACCGGGCGCGTGCGGATGGCAATCCAGGCCAGCAGCAGCACGAGAAGGACCCAGACGAACCGGCTGACGCCTGCGATACGCGAGTATTCCTCGAATCCAACTTCTCTGAAGCGAATAAACACAAAGCTGTACATCGACTGCGCGGCCGCTTCGGAGAACACGTAAGCCAGAAACAGGCCCCAATACCGATAAGTGCTGAGAAGGTCCGCCCAGGTCCAGGGGGCGCGCGGCTCTGCATTTTGGAGAGTGGCCATGGAATCACCTCGAAGAGAAATTCATGCCGGGCTTGGTGCGCCCGGCGGGCCTGGAGATCATGCCCCGGAGCGCGGCGAAGTTGCCGGCCATGGGATAGGAATGCGGCGAAACCTGAGATAGGTTTGCCGCAAAAAGGTAACTCGGGATGAATCCGCGATCTGTGACAGTGGGCACAATGAGCCGTGACGAACCACGGATTGCGATTACAGGGTCCACAATTTACTGCGCCGCGCCATCGGCGTTCCTGATAAACGCCGCCACGCGGTCGTGCAGTTGTTTGCGACATTCGTCGCGCACATACGCCATGTGTCCCGCTTCGTACCAGTCGTATTCGATGTTTTTGGTCAGGCTCGCCGGGATGGGCAGATGCTGCTCTTCATACTGCGCGGCAAAAAACGGCGTGGCCAGGTCGTAGTAGCCGTCGTTCACCATCACCTTCAGGCGCGGATTGGTCTTCATGGCTTCGGCCAGGTCGGCGCTCACGTTCAGACCGCCTGCGCCGAAGCCGCGGCCGCCACCCTGCCGGCTCATATCCCAGCGGTGGCCCTCAAACAGCGCGCTGGGCAGGTAGGTTTCGCCCGCGCCGTACTTCAAATTGTCGCGCAGATACAAATTCACCAGCGAAAAGTACGCTGACGAAATGGCGGCGCTCTGCGGATCGTACTCCGCCGCCTCGCTCAGCGGATCGAGCGTCGGCCCCGTGAAGCGCGTGTCGTAGCGGCCGGTGGTCATGCCTTCTTCGTCTTCAAACGTCTTTTCGAACTCGCCGCCGGTCACGCGCAGGTTGGCCTTGATCACGTAGTCCACCGACAGCCCGGTGTACTGGTGCAGCTTTTCCGCCACGGAGCGCTTGTCGGCGTCGCTCAATGCGTTGCCTTCGGCCAGCGCGTGCAGATAGTCGCCCATGGCGAAGTCTTCAACCTCTTTCAGGAAGGGCTCCAGGGCAGCCGGCTGCGGCGACAGCTTCTTGTGGTACCACGCCGTGGCCGCGTAAGTCGGCAGGTCCAGCGCGTAGGGCATGTCCATGCCCGGCCGCGACGCGCCCGCTATAAAGGTAAAGTTAAAGATCTCACCGAGCAGCATCACCCCGTTCAGGTCGATGCTCTTGTCATTTTCCAGCAGGTCGGCCAGCACCGCCGAGCGCGTGGTGCCGTAGCTCTCGCCAAAGAGAAACTTGGGCGAGTTCCAGCGGCCATACTTCACCAGAAAGCGCGCGATGAAGCGCGCGAACGCCCCCGCATCCTGGTCGACGCCCCAGAACCCATTCTCAGCGTTCTTTCCCGCCAGCCGCCCGAAGCCCGTCCCCGGCATGTCGATGAAAACCAGGTCGCTGACGTCGAGCAGGCAATCGGGATTGTCGATCAGCTTGTAGGGCGCGGCGGGCAGATGCGTGTCGCCGGCCGTCTCAACGTACTTCGGCCCCACCGACCCCATGTGCAGCCACATCGTCGAGCTGCCCGGCCCGCCGTTATAGAAAAACGTGACCGGCCGCTCCTCGGCCTTGGCGCCGGTTTTGAAGTAGGCCACGTAAAACATGTGCGCCACCGGCGGCGCATCGGCCGGATCCTTCGGCGGCGTAAGCGCAAGCTGCGACCCCGGCAGCGGTTTTCCATCCGGGCCCAGTTGCGCATCCTCGCTGTCGGTGCCGCCCACGGTGATGGTGCCCGCAATGGCGGTGTACGCGATGTGCTGCCCGCCCACGTCGATGGCGCCCTGGGTGGTCGAGTCAGGCGGGGTCGCGGCCGCTTCTGCCGGCTTTTCCGCACTTTTGTCTGAGCTTTTGTCGGCGGGCGCATTCTTCGCGGCCGATTTATCGTTCTGCGCGCGGGCCGAAAGGCAGAAGATGAGCGATGCCGCTGCCATCAAGGCAGCAAAACGGCGTGCCAGGTTTTTCATATGCAATCTCCGGGAAGGGAATTGAGCGAATAGCCAGTATAAGGTGCTGAGCGACCTTCCCGGCGCGTTTATCTTGCTCCCCGTCCTCTGACAACTGACCATGTCCACGGATCACTGCTTTTCAAACGGCTGCTTCTCCGTGATCCGCGGCCTGGTCTCAGCCTGCAACTGCTTGGCCAGCGCCTCAACCTCGCGAAACACGCGCAGCAGGTTGCCGCCCAGAATCTTGCGGCAATCTTCGGGCGAATAGCCCCGCGCCATCAGCGCCTCGGTAATCCTGGGCAGATCGGCGGGTGAATCGATGCCTTCCGGCAGCTGTCCGCTGATGCCGTCGAAGTCCGAACCCAGGCCCACGTGATCCACTCCGGCCACCTTGGCAATGTGGTCGATCTGGTCGATAAGGTCGGAGAGCGGCGGGCGCGGGATGCGGTCCGCCGTCGCCCGCTGGACTTTGACAATCTCCTGCGCCGTGGCCTCGCGGCCCTCGGCCTTGGCCTTGGCTTTCAGCTCCGCCACCTGCCTGTCCACCTCGGGCATCATCGCTTTTTGCGCGTCGCGGTACTTCTGGGAAATGAATCCTGAGAAGAAATTCACCTGGACCACGCCGCCCTTCGACTCCGGCCCTCCCGAGCGCGCAATCGCCCGCAGCATGTCGTCGGTCATGTTGCGCGGGGCATCGCACAGCGCCCGCGCCGCCGAGTGCGAAGCAATCACGGGCGCGCGCGAGATGATCAGGGTGCGGAAAAAGGTGCGGTCCGAGACGTGCGACACATCCACCATCATGCCCAGCCGGTTCATCTCGTACACCACGTCTTTGCCGAACTCGCTCAATCCCTCCTTGGTATGCGGCACGCCGGCGTCGTTGATGTCGCCGGAGCTGTCGGCCCAGCCATTGGAGTTATTCCAGGTGAGCGTCATGTAGCGCACGCCCAGCGCGTAATACTGCCGCAGCAGCGGGAGAGAATCTTCAATCGAGTGACCGCCCTCGATGCCCATGAGCGTGGCCAGCTTGTGTTGCCGATGCGCCCACTCGATGCCCTCGGGGGAGGTGACAAACACCATCTTGTCGGGATGCCTGGCCACCTGCTGCTTCACCGCGTCAATCAGCTCCAGGGTGCGGTGGGCATACTGGCCCTTGTAGCGGTCGGGCTCGACCCAGATGGAGAAGAACTCCGCGCCCAGGTTGCCCTGGCGCGCCGTTTCCAGGTTGAAATCGCCGCCGTTCAGTGGATCGCCAAGGTCGTAGTGCTCGTCCGCAAGGCGCTGCGGCGTGTCGGCATGGGTGTCGATCACCAGCGCGGATTTGTGCACGGCATCTGCGGCTTGCGTTTTGGCCGCTCCGCGGTCTTGTGTTTTGGACTGAGTCATAGCTTGGGGTTGGGCCTGGCGAGGTGCATTCTGGCCCCAGGCCGGGGCTGCAATGGCCGCAAAGAGCAGGGCGTATAAGGCAACGGTGCGCATAGGCTGCGATGAGTCTATACCACGCGCCTGATTCGAGCCGTGAAATGAGGCCTCTCGTTGAGCCGCCCGGCAATTGTTACTCTGGGTTGAAGCGCCGCCTTGAAGCGCAACCAGATTGATCGGCCATGTATACGCCCAAATTCAACCAGGTTCACGACCGAGCAATTCTGCTTGAGGCCATGCGCGCCTACTCGTTTGCGACGCTTTTCGGGCCGGCGGCGGGCGATCTCGCGGGCGCGAGCGCCGCGGCCACGCACCTTCCTTTGATCGTCAAGGACGAGGGCGAGCACGGCCTTCTTCAAGGCCATTTCGCCAAGGCCAATCCCCACTGGCGCGCGCTCGCCGGCCATGAGACGCTGGTCGTTTTCGCAGGCCCGCACAGCTACGTTTCTCCGACGCTCTACACCGAGCCGCTCTCTGTCCCGACGTGGAATTACATTGCCATCCACGCTTACGGAATCCTCTCGCTGATTGAAGACGACGCGGGCAAAGAGGCGCTTCTCGCCGATCTGATTGCCGCGCACGAGCCGGGCTATCTGGAGCGGTGGCGGAGCCAGCCCGAGGGCTTTCGCCGGACCATGCTCGCCGGCATCATGGGATTCCGCATCCCCATCGCGCGCATTGAAGGCAAATTCAAGCTCAGCCAGAACCGCGCTCCGCAGGAGATCGAAAACGTGCACGCGGCGCAGGCCGAGGGCTCTCCCGATGAGCGGGCGTTGGCTGCATGGATGGAGCGCCTGCTGCATCTGAACTCGCAGACCTGATCCGGGGCCCCGAGCGCTAGTTCACTTCGCCGGCACCGGCTCCTGGTCGCGGGTGTTCATGAAGGTGCGATGGCCGCCCTGCGCGCGCAGGTTGGGGTCGTTGACCGGGGGACGATCCTGCTCGGCGTTGAAGCCGCGGGCGAGCAGGGGATTGGCCCGGAACTTGGGAGGGCCGCCGTAGAACTGGCGCGCGTGGCTCAGGACCATGCCCGCGCGGCCATGCATGGGCTGCACCATGCCGCGAACCTGCACATTCATGTCGCGGTATTGCCTGAGCTCGCCGACATCGCCGCGGTCCTGAAAGTAGCTGACGATGGTGAAGCGGCACTTGTCGTCAGGAGTTTGCGGCGAGCACACGTCGAGGAAGCGCGTGCCATCGGCAAGTTCCACCACGTCATAAATATGCGCGGAAATACAAATGTCTTTGTTGAGCATTTGCGCGGCCTGCTCGGCGGTGACGCAGGGCTTGGGCTTGGCGGCAAAGGCGAGCGCAGGCCCGAGCGCGAGCATCAGTAGAGCGAAACATGCGTGGGACCGCACCACCATTCAAGTATTCGAATCGAGCCTGCGTGCGTTTGCAGTGCGGCTCATCACCGGATTAGTGTTCAGCTGAGAATTCAAGGGCAATATGAGGCCGAATCGATGTGAATCGAAACCATTGTCTCGACTTCGACGGGCCTCCCGTTCCATTTGTAGGGTGCGTATTTGTACTGCCGAACTGCGCCAAGGGCGGCCTAGCGCAGCATCTTCGGTCCGGAGATGACAGTGGGGGAATGCACATCGCCGTGCGGAGTCCGGGCCTTCGAATCCTGGTCCCTTGTTCCCTGTCTTTAGCGCGTGCCCACCAGTTGTTCGCTCTTCGCCTGCCCGTAGTGGCTCTCCACGTAGCGGTCGAGGATCTGCTTGAATTCGGCTACGATGGTTTCGCCGCGCAGGGTGGTCGCCTTCTTGCCATCGATGTAGACAGGCGCGACGGGATCTTCGAAGGTGCCTGGCAGGCTGATGCCCAGGTTGGCGTGCTTGGATTCGCCGGGGCCGTTGACCACGCAGCCCATCACGGCGAGCTTCAACTCTTCGACGCCGGGATACTTCTTGCGCCACTCGGGCATCTGCGTGCGCAGATAGCTTTGAATCTGCTCGGCCAGCTCCTGGAAGTAGGTGCTGGTGGTGCGGCCGCAGCCGGGGCAACTGGTGACCTGCGGCATGAAACTGCGAATGGAGAGCGACTGCAAAATCTGCTGCGCGGCCTGCACCTCTTCAGTGCGGTCGCCGCCGGGCTTGGGCGTCAGGCTGACGCGAATGGTGTCGCCGATGCCGTTGAGCAGCAGCGGCGCCAGGCCCGCGGTGGAGGCGATGAGGCCCTTGGAGCCCATGCCCGCCTCAGTCAGTCCCAGGTGCAGCGGGTAGTCGCAGCGCGCGGCCAGCCGCGTGTAGACGTCGAGCAGGTCGCGCACGCCGCTCACCTTGGCGGAGAGAAGAATCATGTCGTGGCCGAGGCCGTAGCGCTCGGCGGCGGCAGCCGACTCCAGAGCACTGGCGATCATGGCCTCGATCATTACCTCGCGCGCGGGCTGCGGCTCGGGCCGGCGGCTGTTTTCGTCCATCATGCGCGTCAGCAGGGACTGATCGAGCGAGCCCCAGTTGACCCCGATGCGCACCGGCTTGTGATTTTCAACCGCGCACTCCACCATGGTGCGGAAGTTGTCGTCGTCTTTGCGGCCGATGGAGACGTTGCCGGGGTTGATGCGGTACTTGGCGAGGGCGCGGGCCGCGGCGGGGTATTTCTTCAGGAGAATATGGCCGTTGTAATGGAAGTCGCCGATGATGGGCACGCGCAGGCCACGCTTGTCGAGGCCTTCGACGATGTGCGGGACGGCGGCGGCGGCATCTTCGTTGTTGACGGTGACGCGGACGAGTTCAGAGCCGGCCAGGGCGAGGGCTGCCACCTGCTCGATAGTGGCCTGCACGTCGGCCGTGTCGGTATTGGTCATCGACTGCACGACGACCGGGACCTCCCAGCCAACGCGCACGTGGCCGATGCGGACGGTCGGGGTTTTCCTGCGCTGAATCTCCGCCATGGTTCTAGTTTAGCGGAGATCGCGAAGCTAGCGGGGTTAGCGGAGTTGGGCAGGCGGGTCGTCAATGGCGGCGATCGCCTTGTGCAGTTGAGGTAATCTTAGGTTTTGGGCTTAAACCTTTCAAAATGAGGGCGGCGACGACGACGGACGAATGAATGATGCCCGTCAAGCGCGCCGGAGGCGCAATGTTCACCAGCCCGGCGCTTCAGCGTGGGGAAAAGAGCCTAACCGCCAATCCAGCCGCGTACGGACGACGCAAGCGAATTTCGATGGCGGAAATAAAAGACCAACCGCGCGCAAGAGGCCCGCTCACCGCCGCGCTTTGGAAGCGCGGTCGCGGGATGACAAGTCAAAAGTCGTCTCGTTGGGAATGTTGTGGACGCGAATCTGCTCGCAGAGGCGGCCGAGGGGCATGGGCCGGCCGAAGTGCCATCCCTGCGCGTAGCGAACCCCATGTTTCACGAGGAAACGCGCCTGGGGTTCGTTTTCGACACCCTCGGCGACCATCTCCAGATGCAGCGAGTGCGCCATTTCGATGATATGCAAAACCACCTGGCTGGTGGCGCCATCAGTATTGATGGTTTCAACGAAGGCGCGATCGATCTTGAGAGTATCGAGCGCCAGAGTCTGCAAGCACGAAAGGCTTGAGTAGCCGGTGCCGAAATCGTCGATGGCAACAGTGAAGCCGCGGCGGCGCAGCTCGTCGAGGAGTTCGGCGGTCTCAGGTCCCTGCAGGAAGGCGCGCTCGGTGGCTTCGACCTCGACGTTTTTGGTCTCAGCACCGGAATTGCGGAGGAGATCGCCAAGGGCCTCGATGGTTTCGAAGTCGCGGAGGTCGGATGCCGACATGTTGATGGCGACCTTGAAGTTCGGTTCCAACTTGAGCAGCCGCGGCAGATCGTTGGTGACGATTTCCATCACCTGCTGCGTGATCAGGTGAATGAGGCCGCAATCTTCGGCGAGGGGAATAAAGTAATCGGGCCGGATGTCGGCGAAGCGGCTGCTCCAGCGCACCAGGGCCTCGGCGCCGATGATGCGCCGCGATTCGAGCTCGACGACGGGCTGGTATTCGACGTAGAAGCTCTTGTCCCTGACCGCGCGGCGCAGCATGGTGGGGAACGAGGAGCGGATGCGCGTGAGATAGCTGACTGCCCAGGCGAGCAGCGCGCCACACAGGATGCCGATGGGGATGAAATAGAGCGCGAAGTGGCGGATGCGCTGAAAGATGTAATTCTGGGGCGTTGCCGCAACCACCGCGAGGTCCCATTTTGGCGATCGCACGCGTGTTACAAGGTATCCGCCGTCAAGGATGGTGGAGGGGGAGCCCTGGGCTACGGGTTCGAACCAGCTGGAGGGAAAGTTCTGGCCCACGGCGGCCATGCGATCGTGATCCTCGGCGGAGGGCACGAACACGGCGAGCTCGACGTCGGAGCCTTCAGTGGAAACGTCGACCGCCAGGTTGGGGTCGGCAATCATGGCGAATCCGCCGGAGGCAAAGACGGTCAGCGTCTGCCCGGCCTGGGGTGAAATCCGCCGGTTGAAATATTCAGAAACTCCCTGCTCAGTGACGAGATCGGGCTTTCCGAGAAAAATAGGGTTGATGCCCCCCTGCGAGGTGCACAGCAGGGTATTGTTGGCGATGCGTGCGGCTGCCTTGAAGTAGCTCGACGCCAGATCGATCTCGCGCAGGAGCCTGAGATCCTGGGGCGAGCAGGCCGCGAGGTCGGCTTGCGCTACGCGCTGGTGGGCTTGGTCGAATTGGATTAAAGTCTCATCCACTCGGTGCAGAACATCCTGCGCGTAGGTGAGACTGAGCGTTTTCTCGGTGGCGAGGCTTTCTTTCCAAGCCAGGTAGGCGGAGGCGAAGATGGGCGCAAGGATGGCGATGAAGCCAATGACGAATGCAAAGGCAACACGCGGCTTATATGGCATTCGTTCGCCTCGACCGGGTGACGCTGAGGGAAGTGCTTTCGGCTCTGCTAAAACAGCAATTGACAGGAGTTATACCATTGCGCGCCGGGGCATCACGATCCCCCGTTCGGGGTAGAAAAGCGGCGTTTGAGCCGGGGACGACGTGGGCTAATCAGTTGCAGATGAATCGGTTAGAGGTTCCGAGGGTTCAAGCAAAGCAGGAGAAACGAGCCGTCATGGGTATATCCCGCACGATTGGCAATTGTCCTTGAGGAATTTCGTCGCCGTCACGCCCAGCGTATCTGCCGGATAGTGACTTTCGGCCCAGGAGCGCGGGAATTCAGTCATCACTTGCAGATTGAGCGAGGTCAACCTCCCTCATGGAAGCCCCAGCACGAGGCGCTGCGGCTTCAGGAGGAAGCCGCGAGGGTACGGCGCCTCAGAAGGAGGGAGTGGGAATGGATCTCCTCATATCTCGATTTTGACCGGCCAGGTCTTCCAGATTTCAGAGCAATAGTCGCGAATGGCGCGATCGGAAGAGAATTTGCCGATGCGCGCCACGTTGAGGATGGACATGCGCGTCCAGTGGCTGGTGTCGTTGCAGGCCTCGTCGACACGGTCCTGGCAATCGACGTAGGGCTGATAGTCCGCGAACAGCATATAGGGGTCTGCGCTGAGGAGCGATTGGATGAGCGGCTGAAAGAGGCTGCGGTCGCCGTGGGAAAACTCGCCGTCGGCCAGTGCGTCGATGATCTCGCGCAGGTGGGTGTTGGCTTCGTACCAGGAGCGCGGATTGTAGCCCTCGGCCTTTTTTTGCTCCACTTCCTGGGCGGTGAGGCCGAAGAGGAAGAAGTTATCGGCTCCGACTTCTTCGCGAATCTCGATGTTGGCGCCATCGAGAGTGCCGATGGTGAGGGCGCCATTCATGGCGAACTTCATATTGCCGGTTCCCGAGGCTTCAAGGCCGGCGAGGGAGATCTGCTCAGAGAGGTCGGCGGCGGGATAGACGCGCTGGCCGAGCTTGACGTTGTAATTGGGCAGGAAGACGACCTTGAGGCGGTCACGCACCAGCGGATCGCCGTGGATGACGGCGGCCACGGAGTGGATGAGCTTGATGATGAGCTTGGCCATGCGATAGCCGGGCGCGGCTTTGCCGCCGAAGATGAAGGTGCGCGGCTGTATGGCGATGTCAGGGTTGTGCTGGATGCGCTTGTAAAGCGTGAGGATGTGGAGCACCTTCAGATGCTGGCGCTTGTACTCGTGCAGACGCTTGACGAGAACATCGAACATGGAGTCGGGATCGACGGCGATGCCAAGTGTCTGGTAGATGTAGGCGGCCAGGCGCTGCTTGTTGTGGTGCTTGATGGCGCGCCACTCGCGGCCAAATTCCGGGTCGTCGGCCATGGGCTCGAGTTTGCGCAGCTTTTCCAGGTCGTGAATCCAACTGTTGCCGAGCCGCGAACTGAGCAGGTGAGCCAGGCGGGGATTGGAAAGGACCATCCAGCGGCGCGGTGTGACGCCGTTGGTCTTGTTGGAGAACTTTTCGGGCGTGAGGTCGTAAAAGTCGCGCAGGACGCTGGTTTTGAGCAACTCGGTGTGCAGGGCGGCGACGCCGTTGACGGCATGGCTGCCGAGCGTGGCCAGATGGGCCATGCGCACGTAGCGTTCACCACCGCCGGTTTCCTCAATGATGGAAACGCGCCGAATGCGGTCCTCGTCGCCGGGGAAGCGGGAGCGAACCTCGTTGAGATGACGGCGGTTGATCTCCTCGATGATTTCAAGATGGCGGGGCAGCAGGGAGCCGAAAAGCGTCACCGGCCACTTTTCGAGGGCCTCGGGCATGAGGGTGTGGTTGGTGTAGGAAAGGGTGCGCGTGGTCACGTTCCAGGCTGTTTCCCAATCCACCTCGTTTTCATCGACGAGGAGGCGCATCAATTCCGCCACCGCAATGGAAGGATGGGTGTCGTTCATCTGGATGGCGAAGTTCCGGTGCAGGTCGGCAAGCGGGCGTTCGGCGACTTTTTGAATTTTGACGATGTGCTGCAATGAGCAGGAGACGAAAAAGAACTGCTGCTCCAGGCGCAATTGCTTGCCCTGGATCTGTTCGTCGTTGGGATAGAGAATCTTGGAAATGTTTTCGGAGTCGACTTTATCGCGCACCGCGGCGAAGAAGTCGCCGGTATTGAAGCTCTCGAAATTGAAGGATTCGACGGCCTGCGCAGACCACAGGCGCAGGGTGTTGGCGGTGTTGGTGCGGTAGCCGAGGATGGGCGTGTCGTTGGGGATGCCGCGCACCAGTCTATGCGGAATCCAGAGCACGCGGAAGCCGGCCTTGCCGTCGGACTCGCGCAGGGTATGGCCGCCGAATTGAACTTCGAAGGCGTCTTCGGGGCGCTCCAGCGCCCAGGGATTGCCGAGACGGAGCCATTTATCCGTGGCTTCCACCTGCCAGCCGTCGCGAATTTCCTGGTCGAAGATGCCGTACTCGTAACGAATGCCGTAACCGAGGGCGGGAATGTCGAGCGTGGCCAATGAGTCCATGAAGCACGAGGCCAGCCGGCCCAGGCCGCCGTTGCCGAGGCCCGGCTCAGCCTCCTGCTCGATCAGCGTTTCCAGGTCGAGGCCGAGCTTGCGCATGGCCTCGTCAGCTTCGTCGTAGATGCCGAGATTGATGAGATTGTTGGCGAGGTGCGGCCCAGTGAGGAACTCGGCCGAAAGATAGCAGACCACACGGACATCCTGCGCGCGGTAATTGAGCACGGTCTGAACCCAGCGTTCGACCAGGCGATCGCGGACCGTAGCCGCGAGGGCCATGTAGAGATCGTTGAAGGTGGCCCTGTCGCGCGAGCGGCCTTGCACGAAGAAGAGGTTGTCGAGGAAGGAGTGCGCCAGGGAGTCGGAGCCGGCAGCGGTTCGCTGCGTTTTCAGCGATCCTTCAGGTCCGAGATCGGGCAGGGCAGGAGCGGTCATCATACACCTCACGCGCAAAGAGTGGTGCGCGCCAATTGTTGCGATGCGTTCAGAATAGCGCGGCAAGCGGCGAGCCGATGGCACCACGATAGTACCGAGGCCGGTTCTCGAGGGTCAAAAGTGCGTCAAAATTGCGTGGCGGCTGCACGGATTGGGCCCACATGAGGATGAGGGAAAGCTCATGCGTGGTGGCCGCGAGCCGGCGTAAATGGCTGATGCGGTAGTCTATGGCAGTGATGGAAGTGCCGAACAACGCGCGGATTATTGATTCGAACGCGGCGCTGCGTATTTGCGGCCTCAGGAAGGCCTTTGCCGACGTGCACGCGGTCGACGGCATTGACCTGGAGGTGCGCACGGCCGAGTGCTTCGGCCTGCTCGGACCCAACGGGGCGGGAAAGACCACCACGATTGAGATTTGCGAGGGGCTGACGCCGCCGGACTCCGGAACGGTGGACCTGCTGGGGTTGAACTGGCGGACCGGAGCCGAAGAACTGCGGCAGCGCATCGGGATTCAACTGCAGGAGACGCAGTTTCCTGAAAAACTGACCGTCGAGGAGGTGCTGCGGCTCTTCCGGAGCTTCTACCGGCGCGGCATCGCCGTGGACGAAGCCATCGCGCTGGCGCAACTGGAAGAGAAGCGGCGGGCGCGCGTGGGCGGACTGAGCGGCGGGCAAAAGCAGCGGCTGGCCATGGCCACGGCGCTGGTGGGCGACCCCGAATTGCTGTTTCTGGATGAGCCGACGACAGGGCTCGATCCGCAGGCGCGGCGGCACTTGTGGGACCTGGTGGAGGGATTGAAGCAGGCGGGACGCACGATTATTTTGACCACGCATTACATGGAAGAAGCGGAGCGATTATGCGATCGCGTGGCCATCATGGATCACGGAAAGGTGATTGCGCTGGGCGCGCCCAAGGAGCTGATTGCGACCGTGGGCGGAGAGGACATTGTGGAGTTTGCGGTCGGTTGCCCGGCCACCAGAAGCGAGGGACCAGGGGCACCCACAGCAATCAGCTCGGAAGCGTTGAAGGCCGTTCCCGGGGTGCAGTCGCATCGCGAAGACAATGGCCTGCACCAGCTTTCGGTCAGCGAGCTGCATACGGCGGTGCCGCGGATTTTTGCGGCTCTGGAGGAGCAAGGATTGCACTTGAGCGAGTTCAGAACGCACTCCGCCTCGCTGGAGGATGTGTTCGTGCGGCTGACAGGAAGGAACCTGCGCGATGAGTAGGCTGGAGCTGAGCAGCCTTTACCAGTTGACGGTGACGCGCTTCAAGCTGACGCTGCGCGAGCCCGAGGCCATCTTCTGGATTTTCGTGTTTCCCATTCTGCTGGCGCTGGGGCTGGGAATTGCATTTAGGAATCGTCCGCCCGACGTGCTGCCGGTGGGCGCGACCACGGCGCAACTGGCGCAGGCGCTGGCCGGCGATCGCGAACTGAAGGCGACCGAGATGGATGAGGCCGCGGGGCTGAGGGCCTTGGCCGTGGGCAGCATTCTGCTGCTGGCCGAACCAGGCGCGCATGGCGTGGTGTTCCGCTACGACGACACCAATCCCGATGCGCGGACAGCGCGCATGCTGGCCGACCGGGCCATCCAGATTGCGGCGGGAAGGCGCGATGCGGTGGCAGCGCAGAACGAGCTGGTGCACGAGAAGGGCGCGCGCTACATCGACTTTGTAGTGCCGGGCCTGCTGGCCATGAACCTGATGGGCTCGGCGATGTGGGGACTGGGTTTCGCCATCGTCGACGCGCGCGCCAAGAAGCTGCTCAAGCGCATGGTGGCCTCGCCCATGCCGAAATGGCAGTACCTGACAGGCTTTCTGCTCTCGCGGCTGATCCTGCTGGTGATTGAGGTGGTGGTTTTCCTGGGGTTTGCGCGGCTGGTGTTTGGCGTGCCGTTTCGAGGCCCGCTATGGCAGTTGGGCGTGATGTGCGTGCTCACATCGCTGGTGTTCAGCGCGCTGGGGCTGCTGGTGGCATCGCGCGCCAAGACCATGGAAGCGGTGAGCGGGCTGATGAACCTAGTCATGCTTCCCATGTGGATTCTGTCGGGGGTGTTTTTCTCGGCATCGCGGTTTCCAGCCATCATTCAGCCGCTGGTGCGCCTGCTGCCGATGACGGCGGCCATCGACGCCATGCGCGGAAACATGCTACAGGGAATGGCGCTGGGACAATTGATGGTGCCGCTGGGGATTCTGCTGGCGTGGTTTGTGCTGCCGTTTGCGGTGTCGGTGCGCATCTTCCGATGGCGGTGAGAAAGGCAGGGAGCAGGGAATAGGCAATAGGGAATAGGGAACAGAAAACACGCCGGGTGCGATGGCGCTTCGGTTGCATTTTCGCGGCGGCCAATTAATCGGGCCAGCGAGGAAAGAAGGCCCGGTGAGTGGAAAAGATTTTGCGGTTTGGGGCGTGGAATCGTAAGCTGCCTAAAGGGGTTGCAGGAGATCGTCATGTTCTGGATGCAGTGGTTTGTGGTCACCATCGGCGCCGGGGCCCTGTCGACGTTCTCTGACTGGTTTTTTGCCGGCGACTGGATTCACAAGCGCTGGACCTATCCGGAGGTGTGGAGAAGAGGCAGCGAGGGGCGGGCCATTGCGCTCACCAGCCCATTGCCCTTTCTGACCTGCGGGATATTTGCCCTGGTGGCGTACCATCTCGGCCTAGATTCTGTAAGGAGCACGGTAAAGCTGGCCGCGGTGATCTGGGTTATCGGTCCGTTGCCGCTCATCCTCACCAACGCCGCATTCTTGAAGCTGCATCGCGCATTCGTCTTCTTCTACTCGCTGGGGTGGCTTGTGAAGCTGGAGATCGCAGCGGTGGTGACGGCGAAGTTTCTACGCTGAGACAGGATGGTTCACCGTCTTGGATCGAGCGCGGTGGGGTTGGCGTAGTAGCCGTCGCGAGTGCGCACCACCACTCCCGGCTGTGCCACGCGCACTTCGATATGGTGGTACTCGTTGGGCTTGTCGGCCGGCGGCGGGTCGAAGAAGATTTCGTACCAGGAATCCAGGTCGGCGAGGCACTTGAAAATCATGCCCGTGACGTCGCTGTTCGACTCCGAGGCCAGGCCTCCGCTTTGGATGGCGATCACCTGCACGCCCAGGTTGCCGGGCTGGACGTCGCCGACCTTGCCAACCCCCTTCAGAAAAGCCTCGAACCAGTCGGCGCGCTCAAGCGATTCCGATACCCCGACAGGATTGATGTTGTAGAGCGTCACATTGTCATTGCGCATGCGCGTCGAAAAAGAGACTACGGTGGAAAAGATCTGCTCTGCCTGTTTTTGCGTAAGGTAGATGCGCGGCCCCGACATCAGCGGCCAGCCCGGCGAGATCCAGATAACGACCTTGCGCCCGGGCAAAGTGCCGGCGAATTCCAGGAGCTGGTTGAAGGATCGCATACAGATATCGAGGCGCTCGTCGCCGCTCCATTCCGAGTTGCGGTTGATTTGCCGCAGGCCGATCTGGTGGTGTTCGAGATCGTCGCTCAAGGCCAGGCCATTGATGGAAAAGTCGTTTTCCAATTGAACGCCCTGGTCGGTGAGGACGGCGATACTGGTGGGATGCGCCAGCCTGCCTTCATGCGCCTTGAGATAAGCCTCGACGGTCTGGCGCATATAAGCCACCACCGAGAAGGGCGTGTTGACGGCATCGAGCAGAAGAATGACGCGCACCGGCTCCTGCGCCGCGCTGAGGATGCGGAAAGAAGTAATCGGCCGCGGAGCCTTGTTGTCGAGCACTGTGAAGTCCTGCTGGCGAAGGTTGGGCACGGGCTGGCCCGACCTGGTATCGACGACGACATCAAGCTTGATGGCGTGAGAGCCGGTTGCAGGCGACGGCAAAGTAAGTGATGGGAGGGACTGCTGCGCCGAGGCCAACGACATGCCGGAGAAGGTTACAGCCAGGAGCGTGCAGACGAACCGATCGAGCTTCATAGAAGACCTCCGATGGGCGTCTTGCGGGGATTGAGAAGGCACCTGCCGATTGCAGATTCCCTCGCAGGACCCAGCATACTCTTACGCGACAAAGGGAAGGCAAATGCCGCGGTCAAGCCAGTGCCGGCCGGGGCGCACAGCGGAGCCGAACCGCATTTTCTTACGGATTGGGTGCGTCGCCGCCGCACTCCTGAGGCAGATCCTCAGGACCGTACTGGCGAAGCACACCTTCGTCGAAGCAAGTGGCCATGACGTTGGACTGCTGGAGGCTCCAGAGGGTGCCAGTCATGCCAGCGGGCAAGGAGGCCGGCGGCATGGGAGGGGTGACGGGCGCGAGGATTCTGGCGAGTATGGCCTCAGGTACGCGGTAGCTGGAGAGGACGGCCTGGGCGAGCGGGGCTTCCTGGTCGGCGATGGCGGCGGGAGCCTGCGCGATGAGGCCGAGGTTCTTGAACAAGCCGCCGGAATCGAGGGGGAAGGAGCAGAAGATGCCCATGATCTTCTGCGGCGGCTCGGAGCCGGCGGTGAGGCTGGCGACGAAGCGGCCGCACTGGCCGAGGATGGGGGGCACGGGGATGGGAGTGGCCGAGGCGAAGGTGATCTGCGGAGCGGGCCGGCCGACGAGCGCATATCCCTGCTGATAGACCATGAGGAGCTTCTGGGTGAGGGGGGCGTTGACGGGCATGGTGAGGTCGGCGCCACCGATACCCTTCTGGCCGGGCTGGAAGGCTCCGTTGCGAGCGATCCAGGCGTGGCCGAGAAGGATGCTTTCGTCCTGGGGACCGGTGAGGGTGATGGTGGACTGCGCGCCTTGAGCTTTCCAGCCGGAAGGAACGCCCGCGGAGGCGCTGTTGTCGGGCGCGGTCCAGGTGGTGAGGGGAACGGAGCCGGAGCTCGGCGAGGTTTGGGAAACAGCGGCAAGCATGGCTCCGCCGAGGATGAAGCTGCCGATGGCAAAGACTGCGGCGCGAGACCAGCCGCGGGTCAAGTACACCTTCATGGTTACGTCCTCCGTCGCTGATGCAGTGGGGATAAGGGGTTTCCTGGGAGGTCCCAGAATACTATTCAGCGGGCCGGTCGGGGAACTTTTTTGTGCGCCCGACGCCGGTTGGATGAAGCCGGTTGGATGAGTGGGGTGCAGTTGAGCGCCCGAAAGCGCGCGGCAGAACGCTGCGGGCCGGGCTCGGCCGGCCGGGGCCTGGCCAGCCGGTAAAATCAATTGAAGATGGAAGCGATGAATCAGGGTCCTGTAACGGCCGAGACCATCCTGGGCGGGAGCCGGTTTGTGCGCGCGTGCCTGCGCAAGCCGGTGGACCGCACGCCGGTGTGGTTTTTGCGCCAGGCCGGCCGCTACATGCAGGAATACCGCGAGGTACGCAAGCATCACTCGCTGGTGGAGATTTGCAAGCGGCCGGAGCTGGCGGCCGAGGTGACCATCACCGCCGCGGAGAAGCTGGGCGTGGATGCGGCCATCATCTTTGCCGATCTGCTGCTGCCGCTGGAGCCCATGGGGCTGGACTTTGAGTTTCAGGCCGGCGAAGGCCCGGTGGTGCACAGGCCGGTGCGAACCGCCGAGGATGTGCGCGCGTTGCGCACCGATCGCGCCGGCGATTTGGCCTATGTGGCGCAGGCCATCGAGAAAGTGGCGGCGCATTTTCGCGACCGCCTGGGGGTGATTGGATTTTGCGGCGCACCGTACACGCTGGCCAGCTACATGATCGAGGGCGGAGGGTCGCGCAACTACGTCAACACCAAGCGCATGATGTACGCCGACCCCACCGCGTGGGTCGGACTTTTGGACAAGCTCGTCACTGTGCTTGGCGAGTACTGCCGCCTGCAGGTACAGGCCGGCGCCGACGTTATCCAGATTTTCGATAGCTGGGTGGGATCGCTGGCGTTGAGCGATTATCGCGACTATGCGTTCGAGGCTTCGAAGCGGCTGGTGCGCGCGGTGCAGGCGATGGGCGTGCCGGTGATTTATTTCGGCGTGGAGACGGCCGGGCTGCTGGAGCAGATGGCTGCGACGGGAGCCGACGTGATCGGCCTCGATTGGCGCCAACCGCTGGACGAGGGGTGGAGAGCGGCCGGCCACACCCGCGCGGTGCAGGGAAACCTAGATCCGATCACGTTGTTCGCGCCTGTCGAAGTGCTGGAGCAGCGTGTCAAGGAGATTCTGCGCGCGGCCAATGGAAGGCCGGGCCACATCTTTAATCTCGGCCACGGAATTGTGCCGGAAACGCCGGTGGAGAACGTGCAGGCGGTGGTCAAGATGGTGCATGAATTCAGGCTGGAGCAGGGACTAGGGGGCTGAGGGGCTGAGGGGCTGAGGGACTGAGGGGCCAGGGACGGCGAATGGCGAAGCGGGCAGTTTTGTTACTGGCGCATGGGACTCCGGAGACGGTGGAGCAGATTCCGGAATACCTGCGCAACGTGGTGAGCGGGCGGCCGGTGCCGCAGGCGGTGGTGGAAGAGATTCAGCACCGGTATGCGCTGATTGGGCGCAGTCCGCTGACCGAAATCACCATGGAGCAGGCGCGGCTGGTGGAGATTGAGCTGGCGGCGACGGGGCAACCGGTTCCGGTGTATGTGGGCATGCGCAACTGGCGGCCGTATATTCCCGATGTTGTGCGGCAGATGCGGGCCGATGGAATTGAAGCGGCGGCAGTCATCTGCATGGCACCGCAGAACTCGCGCACCAGCGTGGGCCTCTACCGCCGGGCGGTGGAGGCTGAGGCGGGCGGCCTGCGCATTGACTTCACCGCGGGGTGGGCCGACGATCCACTGCTGGCCGACGCTTTTGCCGAACGGCTGCGGCCGGCCTGGACCAAACTGAGCGCCGAAGTGGGCTCGCCGGTGCCGGTGCTTTTTACCGCGCACAGCGTTCCCACGCGCACCGTCGAGGCTCCGGCGGAATCCGGGGTGAACGCCGGATCACGGCATTGGCCCGGCCAAGGCGTCGATCCCTATGCCGAGGAGGCGCGGCGAACCGCCGAGTTGGTAGCGGCGCGGGTGCCGGGGATTCCTCGCTGGTGGTTCGCCTTTCAAAGCCAGGGCGCCAGCGGCGGACCGTGGCTGGGCCCAGGCGTTGAGGAAACTCTGGAAAAGCTGGCCGGTGACGGCGTAAAAGCGCTCATTCTTCAGCCGATTGGGTTCCTGTGCGACCATGTGGAAATCCTCTTCGACGTCGACAGGCTGTTCAAAGAGGTGGCGGCGAGATGGGGCATCCGGCTGGAACGCCCCGAGTCGCTAAATGCTTCAAAAACAATGGCAAAGGCGGTTGCGGACCTGGCCCGACGAGGGTTGGGGCGGCTGGACGCCGCTGCGGACGCCGGCACTCGGCCAGAAGAATGACAGGTGACGAAAAGAATACGTCAGCGTTGATTCTCTGAGTTACTGCGGTATCGCCGCCCAGTAACTTCATCTTTCGCAAAACTGCTTTGGGAGCTAAGATCATCGCAGGCGAAAGCAGCCGAAATCCCTTAGAATTTCATGGCGACCGCAAGCACAGTTCCAGAGAGGCGCGTGGAGCGAGAAAGCGTGTCGCGTTTGTTGCTGGGGATTCGAGGGTCTCGGAGGGGACAAAGGTGCCTGAAAGCATGTCGCGAGGAGCGGTAGCGGGAAGAGTAGTCCACATGTCTCCGCCAGATGTGAAGGAGCGGGTCCATTGCCGGGAATGCGGCAGTGACAAGGTCTTGAGGATTTCGCGGTCGGGCTTTCTGCAAAACAGAGTCTATCCGCTGTTCGGCTTCTACCCTTGGCGATGCTCGCGTTGCGGACATGATGTGCTGCTGCGCAAACGCAGGCGCGCCAAGTTGAGAGAAGCCGCTCAACATCACTGAGCCTGCCGATCTGGTTTGAGCCGCCGAAGACTAAGGGTGTCAAGACGGGTCGCTCTCTCTATGTCTCGCGCCGGCCGTCGCAACAAGGTATGCGCGCGGTCTAGGTGCGGAAGAAATTCCTGGCCAGGAAGAGGACGTTGGCCGGCCGTTCGGCCAGCCGGCGCATAAAGTACGGATACCACTCCGTGCCAAAGGGGACGTAGACGCGCACCTTGTAGCCCTCGCGCACCAGCCTGCGCTGCAGTTCGCGGCGGACGCCGTAAAGCATCTGAAATTCGAAATGGCCGGGGTCGATGGCGTGGGCCGCGGCGTATTGCCTGACGGCGGCGACGATGGATTCATCGTGCGTGGCGAGGCCGTGGTAGAGAGGGCTGTCAAGAAGCATATTGGCAATGGTGAGAAAATTGGCGTCGACGTCGGCCTTGCGTGGGAAGGCCACTTCGGGCGGCTCTTTGTATGCGCCTTTGCAGAGACGGATGCGGATGCCATCTGCCAGCAACTGCTCCACGTCGGCCTGCGACCGGTAGAGATACGACTGGATGACGACGCCGACGGCGCCGCGCATATCGGCGCGTGCGTGGATGCGGCGCACAATATCGAGCGTGATCTGCGTGAGGCGCGACTCCTCCATGTCGATGCGCACGAAGTTCTGCGCGGAGCGGGCGTGCAGAACCAGGTCGCCGGCGATGGACTCGGCGAGTTGGGGAGACTGTTCCAGGCCCATCTGCGTCAGTTTCACGCTGATGTTGGCATTGAGGCCGCGCTCGGCAATGGCATCGAGCAAATTGTGGTAGACGTCGGCGGCGCGGTGCGCTTCAGTCTCCGAGGTCACGCTTTCGCCGAGCGAATCGAGCGTAACCGCGATGCCTTGCTGGTTGACGGCCGCGGCGACGCGCAGCGCATCCTCGGGCTCCATGCCGGCGATGAAGCGGCGGTTGACGCGGCTCCCGATCCTGGAGTGCTCAACAAAGCGGCGAAGCGGACGGTTGTGAGAGAGAGCAATAAAGGCGGAACGAAGGACTGGCATTACGTGCCCCTTGGGGGAGATTGCCGGGCAGCAGTTGCTTCGGCTGATCTCTTGGACAAATTACTATCTCTTGGACAGATTAGTTTCGCACACGCGCCTTCATCGCGCGCTGCCACTTTTGTCCGCGCCGGGATTTCCAAATGAACTCGTGATTCAAGTCACCGGCCAGCGGTAGTGTCCCACAGCATGATGCGGCCAGAATGCCGCCAGCGGAGACTCCTCGGCTCCGCGCCCAATGTTGTGCACAATGTGCGCGCTGCGTTCCGGCGCATTCGCTGCAGCTGCTCCCGCAGTGGCAGGTACGCTGACGACGACGCCGATGTGCGGCTGCCCTGAATCCAGCAGCCAGGTGAGGATGTCGCCCACTGCGAGCGGCCGTGGAAACGCATCGCCTGCCACGGGTGCGTTGGCCATCCATACCTGAGCGCCCACGCGCTGGAAATAGGTTTGCAGATTCAGCACCCTGCGGTGGTCGATGCTGGCGTCGGGCCGGCTCTGGCTCCAGGCTTTGCGGGCAGGATAGGCGTCGAAGTGCTTCATCATGTCTTCGTGCACCAACTTCTGCAGATCGATGCCCAGGCCATCGCGCGCGGCCCGAATCACCACGTCGGCGCAGACTCCGGTGTTCCGGGGCACATCGCCGCCGGGATAGGGAATTGAGGTCCACCCCGGATCGTAGCTTGTGGTCACGCCGACCTGAGCGCGCGCAGCAGCAGCGAGGCGCTGGCCTGACGAAGAGCTTGCCCATCCCCGTTTCCCGGCCAGGATTGAGGCTGCCAGCGCGCCGAGGAACGATCTTCGTTGCATGTCCCGCTTCCCGACCGGCTCCCGCGCTCCCTGCTTCACTTACACACGCAGGCCTTGAATGCATCCGCGGAGTCGTTGTTGAGCGCACACACGTACGGCTGCCAGATGAGATTGAGCCCGCGCAGGTCGACACCAGTCATGTAATGCTTGAGGTAGCTCTGGCTCGCAGCCGATTGCCCCGTGGTATCGGCTTTGAATTCTGCAATCAGGTTTCTCAGCGCGACTCCGGTAAACGCGGGCTGGTGATAGGTGCGCGCAAAATCGTATTCCTCGGTCCACGTCGTGCCCACGCCCGTCTGGTTCGAAGCCGCAATCACGCGATAATCCTTGAGCGCCGCCGAAGCCGCATCGACCTGTCCAATGGTGAACGAGGGATTGTTGCCGTCGACAGGAGAGATCGATGCAATCATCTTCACCGGCACCGGGCCGCGCGCGGCGCCGGCCAGGGCGGGCACGAGCAGGCGCATTTCATCCATATGCGTGTGCGCAAAAACCGCCAACGCGATCACGTCGCCGTACTCCGCCATGACCTCGGGCAGCTTTTCTGAGCTCAGATACATCTGCGGCGCGGCTCCGCCGCAAATATTGAGGGCCTTGCGCGCGGTCGCGTAGGGGTCAACGCCCGGAGGAATGTGCGCCACCACCCAGACCTTCTCGCCGCTCTGCCGCGCCGCGTCGAGTTGCAGCTTGAGCCATGCAATCTGCGCTGCGGCCGGCGCGTCGTCGGCTTTGCCCCCGCAGGTCTGGTAGCGGCGCGACATGAACAGGTCGTCGAGCACCAGCAGGCGCGTATTCTTCACCGGCGCCGGCAGATCCACGCTGTAATAGCCTCCCGCGGCAAAGTCGCGCATGGCCTGTTCGCGGTCAGCCGCGGCAAAGCCGCGCGTAAATTCGGGGGCGAGCGACGCCAGGAACTCGCTGTTGGCGTCGATCTGGTAGTCGCCGCAATCGGAATCGTTGTTGCCCAGGGCCGCATAGAGCAGCACGCCGGGAAGCGCCGCGCGCAGCTCGGCAACAACGTAATTCACGGTCTTGCCGGCAAAGGCGCGGTAGTCGCCCGGCGCGGCCTTGGGAAAGACGGTGGCAAACTTGCATGAGAAGTCGTGCGACATAAGGTCGCCGCTCAGAACCATGAAGCGGGCGCCGGCTGCATGCGCGCGCATGGCCTTCAGACTCGACTGGTACAGCTGGTACGAAGAATCTGCGCTGCGCTCCTGGCATTTCTGCTGCATCTGCTGGAAGCGCGTTTCGCGATCGGCGGAGTCCGGAGCCGCCAGAATCGAACCCCACTCGGCAACCGGCGCCGCCTTCAGCCGTTCCGCTTTGCCGGGATCCCAGAACGGCTCGAAGTGAATGTCGCTGACGAAGAGCACTTCAACCGCCGGCGCTGCGGGCTTGTGTATTGCAACGCCTTGTGCCCGCGCGCACGTGACGACCCAACTCCCGATCAGAATCAGGGCGCTGCCGCGCATCACGCGAACCAATGCAGTTTTTCTCAAGCTTCTCCTTAGTCGTGCAGTTCGCAGGTCAGTTTGCGAGAAACCATCCCTCAGCGGCTGAAAGCCCTCCCACATTTTGCCCGGCATCGGGCACGGCTTAAGAGCATGCGGAAGAAGTCGGAATGGGGAGAAAAAGTGGCATGACCGAGATGAGCAGGGGCTAAAGCCCACGTTCCTATTGCGACGTTTACGGCCCGGCTCAAGTCACCCCACGGACGTGGACCTGTCTGTGGGGACGCCGAGAAGCCGAGCCCTTGTTACGAAGCCACCCCCGATTGAGTTTTTTCCGCAACCTCTTAAATTGTGCCCTTTCAAAGCCGCATTCCCGGGGTTTTCGCTAAACTCTGCGCACCTGGCTTAGAATAACCCGCTCTGGGGCTTCGCCAACGCAGGATCGCGCGCGCTGAACATGGTTGTTCACCCACGCGCGGGCGGCCGGCTAACCCGGCCCACCCCGCCGTCTCCGCTGCTTTGTGGTATACGTTTTCCCATGACCCACCGACCATTTATTTCGGTTGCTGTTCTGGCGTGGCTGCTTTCCAACGGGCCTGCCAGCCGTCCGCAATCGCTTGCCGTCACTCCACCCATGGGCTGGAACAGTTGGGACTCTTACGGTTTCACCATCGACGAGGAGCAGTTCAAGGCCAACGCGACGGTGCTTGCATCGATCCGCCAGTTCGGATGGCAATACGTGGTCATCGACGAAGGCTGGTACATGGGCAATGCCGCCGGCAAGACCCTCGAAGAGCGCCATTATCTCTGGGACGGCAACGGCCTTCTGATTCCCGATTCGGCGCGCTACCCCTCGGCCGCCAATGGCGCCGGCTTCAAGCCGCTTGCCTACTGGGTGCATGCGCATGGGCTCAAGTTCGGCATTCACATCGTGCGCGGTATTCCGCGCCAGGTGGTTGCCGCCAACTTGCCCATCGCAGGCACTTCGTATCACGCCGCCGATGCCGCCGACGAATCGTCACCCTGCCCCTGGGACCAGGGCAACTGGGGCATCAAAGACAACGCCGCCGGCCAGGCGTACTACGACTCCATGATCCAGCTCTACGCGTCATGGGGCCTTGACTTTCTGAAGGTGGACTGCATCGCCACCAATCCCTACCGGCCGTCGGAAATCCGCCAGATCGCCGCGGCCATCCGCAAATCAGGCCGGCCCATCGTGCTCAGCCTCTCGCCGGGACCAACGGCGCTGGAACACGCCGGAGAGGTGGGCGAATACGCGCAGCTGTGGCGCATTTCGGACGACCACTGGGACGGTTGGAGCTTTGAGAACAAACCCGGCGACGAGTATCCCTTCGGGTTGCAGGGCGCGTTCGATCGGCTGGCGCAGTGGTACGTCTACACCAAGCCCGGCAACTGGCCCGATGCCGACATGCTGCCCGAAGGCTGGCTCGGCCCCAGTCCCGGCATGGGACCAGCGCGCCAGTCCCGCGAGACCCACGATGAGCAGCGTACCGAGTTCACGCTGTGGGCGGTGGCGCGCTCGCCGCTCATCCTGGGCGACAATCTCACACACCTCGACGACTTTACGCGATCGCTCATTACCAATCAGGACGTGATCTTCGTCAATCAGAACTCGAGTTACAGCCGGCCCGTTGACACGACTGCGTTCGGCGCAGGCTTTCAGAATGCGCGGGTGTGGCGCGCCACGGTCGCCGAACCCGGCGCGCGCGGCTATGCGGAGTACTTTGCCTTCTTCAACCTCGATGCGGGCCGGAAGGCGCTGCGCGCGACATGGCTTCAACTCGGCCTCGACGGCCCCAAGCACTCCGCGCGCAATTTGTGGGACGATTCCACTCTCAAGGAATCGAAGGAGATCAGCGTCACCCTGCCGCCGCATGGCTGCGCGCTGTTTGAAGTGCATTAGCGGAGTCAGCTGCGAATTCAGGCCCAATCTGAGACATCGGGCTGCGCGGTCTCCGCCTCGGCATCTGGCGGCAGGTTTTCGTTCTGCCTGGTTTTGCGCTCGCGCTGCCCAGGCCCACTTTCCTGCCGATCTCCGAGGGTGACGATAAAGTCCTCCGTGTCGCATTCAAGAAGTGATGCGGATGCGAAGAGCTTTCGCCGTGTCTCCGCGGCTCGCTGCCTGGCCTGCGCCTGCTGTGCGCCGTAGAGAGCGTTCAATGCGTCGGCAGCATAGTTTTGCATTCCATGGATGTGCATGGCAGTCTCGGTGCAATCACTTCTTTCGCATGGCAGGTTTGCTCGCCAGCGGTACCATCGCGATCCGCCGGGCAGTTCCTGAATCGCTGTAAGGCATTATGGACCCGCTCCAGAACCGGTTTCCATTGCGACAGAGCCGGTTGCCGGAATATCCGCGTGGATGGATACCAGGGGCTTTCTTTTCTTTGCAACTGCCATCGCCAGTCAGGAACGAAGGGCAGGAGCAACCAGACGGGAACGCCTAACGCCCCGGCCAGGTGCGCGGTGGAGTTGTCGATGGCGACGACGAGGTCCATGGCCGCAATCTGCGCGGCGAAAATATCCATGTCGGCGAGCTGGTCGACGTTGCGATCGATGAGCAGCGATAACTGAGCCGCCTTTGCCTCCGCAGCCAACTCTTCATGATCGCCATATTGCAGGCAGACAACCCGGAAGCTGCCATCTGCGAAGAGAGGCGCCAACGATCCAAGATCGATGGACCGCAGGTGGCCGCTTTTTTTGCTTTTGGTTTTCCATGCAAGACCGACAAGGGGGCGTCCGTCGTGGTAAACCGTGCGCAGAGTCCGCCGTTGCACGGGGTCGGGGACCAGATAAGGTGATGCGGTTGCGCGAAATGCGGCAGGGTTGGAACGAAAAAGCCGGGGAAGGCTGCCGCTGGGGATGTGTGCGCCCAGGTGAAGGGTTTGCATTTGGGCGGGGCGGCTAACCACGGTGATGGCAGGAAACGACCGGGCGAACAGGGGTTGCAGGCGGCTGTCACACTCCAGAATGCAGCGGTTGCCGGTGCGCAGCACATCGGGCAACAGCCCCGCGAACATGATTTCGTCGCCGATTCCTTGCTCGCCCCAGATGAACAGATCGCCCTGCGGGAGCTTCTCGCCGGTCCAGAGAGGCTGCGCGTAGCTGCGGCTGGGCGTGTCGTGATCGGGATTTCCCCATCGCCGTTCGTAGTGATCCCAGCCAGCCGCGAAATCGCCGCGCAGCAACTCGATCAGTCCCTGAAGAAACAGCACGCGGTCAGGAGAGTCGATCTGCAATTGCAGGCATCGATTGAAGTGGGCCAGAGCTTGGTCGAATTCGCCGAGATCGCTCATGAGCAGGGCCAGGTTGTAATGCGTGGAAGGCCGATCCGGATTCAGTTCGAGGGCGCGCTTGTAGGTGATCAGAGCGTCGTCAAAGCGGCACATCTTTCTGAGCAGGTTGGCCAGGTTCTCGTGAGCTCCGATCAAATTGGGCTTGAGAGCAATGGCGCGGCGGAAACAGGCAACGGCATCGTCGAACTGATCACCGTCCCGAAATGCGTTGCCGAGGTTTACATAGGCTTCGGCCGATTGGGGATTAAGGCATAAAGACTGGATGTAGTTTTCCGCGGCCTTGCGAAGGTTTCCGAGGCGGCGAAATGCACTCCCCAGATCCATGAAGAAGGCAGCCTGGGTGGGATCGGCTGCGATGGCGCGCTGCATCAGGCCGGCCGCGATCTGGAAGTTCTGTTTCTCGTACTCAACCAGCCCCAGCAGGTGCAAAGCATCGGCGTGATTCGGATCGACCTCCAGGATCAGCCGGTAGAGCTGCTCCGCCGCATTCCTGTCACCGGCGGAGTGGCTCTTCAGCGCTTGTTGCAGCGTGCTGGTGAGAACAGCGGCCGGGTTCCGCGACGAAGCAGTTGCCTCTGTGCCGGCCTGTTGTAATACGTTCCGGGGCATGCCCTGAAGCTCCAGCTCTGTTCGTCTGCTCCATATTCATTGCGCATCGATTCCGCCTGGCGAAGCCTTGCTGCCATAAGCGGCCCGTGAGGACCTGAATTTGCCCTCGATTTTGGGGCACACGCGCGCTTCGGTTAGAAACAGATGAGAGAGAGACCGCCTTCTGCATTTTCTGGAGCAATTAGCCGGCCAAACGGGGATCGACCATGCGGCAGTATTCGCCCATCTGCAAGCCGGGATGGCGGTAAAAGTACGTGAGCGCGGCGAGGTAGCCGATGACCTCGCTTCAGTAGCGGCCCTGAGCGCCGGGGGTGGGGTACCTGTTCTTTCAAACAGCGCTGTGCGGAGAGCGGGTCTCGTTTTGTACAATCGTCGACATTATGAAGGGCAATTCCACGGTCATCGAACACTTGAACCAGGCCCTGCGGGATGAGCTGACTGCGATCAACCAGTACTTCCTGCACGCTGAAATGTCGGAAAACTGGGGATACAAGAAGTACTCCAAGTACATCAAGAAACAGTCGATCGATGAGATGCGGCACGCGGAGCTGCTGATGGAGCGGATCATCTTTCTGGATGGATCGCCGACCATGGAGTCGATGAGCCTGACCATCGGCAAATCGGTAAAAGAAATGATCGAATCCGATTTGAAGCTGGAGCACGAAGCGGTGGCTTCGTACAACGAGTCGATTCGCGTGTGCGTGGAGAAGGGCGACAACGGCTCGCGCGATCTATTTATGAAGCTGTTGAAGGACGAAGAGGGGCACGTGGACTGGCTGGAGGCGCAGGTGCACCAGATCCATGAGATCGGGTACGAGCGCTACCTGATTACCCAGACCGAAGAAGAGTAAGCGGGCTGCGAGCGGCTCTTCGACCCCTGGTGAAGCCGGCGGAGCGCGTTGAAGAGCCCGGCGTCTGTCAGGGCTCGATGCGAATGCATTTGCCGAAGATTCCGCCGGCGCCAACCCATCCGTTGACGTGGCCGCGATTGTTGCCGATCTGGAAGCGCTCGCCGTCGATAGCTTTGACGAGGTGCAGGTAAACCTTTCCGCGAACTTTGCACAGGACGATGTCTCCAACCGCGAGGGTAGAAGAATCGACGGGCGCCACGGTGCAGAGCTGGCCCGATTCGATGCGTCCACTCATGGAAGGGCCATGGGCGCGAAAAGAGACTGTCTCGCCTGCCCGGAGATTCTCGATCAGGTGCGTCGCCCTGCCCAATTTGCACCTCACAGCGATCGCGTGAAAGGCAACGGAAAGTTGGCTTCCGCAATGATCCTGAGGGTTTGACGACTGCCCCGCTCAGATAGGTGAAAGGCGCGGGGCGGTAGCACAAATTCCTCTCGCGATTTGACCAACACGATCCCCTTGTACGGGTTGCACAAGGATTATTGAACAAGTCCTTACTGAAGCATAGGCGGTGATCCTCTCGCCGCCCGCGAAAAAGCTCTTCAAATGGCTCCAAAGCCTGCTAATGGGCGATTTGCCGTCACATACATTTTCCGGAAACGGTGCCATAATGCCTGGCAGGAATCAAGGATTCACAGAGCAGTATCGCCGCAGCAAACAAGCGCGCAGCAGCCGCAGGCGCGTAGGGGCAAGGAGGGGCTCTTCCATGAGGCATCTCAAGCTGTTCTCTCTTCTTTTGGTTCCGCTGGTCCTGCTCGCCGGCGGCTGCGGCAGCGGCGGCAATAGCGTGGGCCACGCCGCGCAAAGCATCACCTTCGCCAATCCCGGCACACAGACAGTGGGAGTGCCGCTGACGCTCTCGGCGACTGCTAGCTCCGGCGCCGCGGTCACCTTTACCTCGGCGACCCCCAGCGTCTGCACGGTCTCCGGAACGACGGCCACATTTGAGACAGCGGGAACCTGCACCATCGACGCCAGCCAGGCCGGCACCAGCGTCTATGCGGCGGCCGCGCAGGTGGCGCAGAGCTTCACCGTTAACCCGGCCATCGGACCAACCACAACCATTTACATCGCCGGATATGCGATCACTGCCGCGTCTCTCGGGAACGCTGACGACAGTGTCGCAGAGGTATGGCAGCTTACCTCCGGCAGCCCGACTGCCACCGCGACAGCTCTATCGATGCCCAGCGGCATGACCAGCGCGCAGGCCCAAGGGATCGCGGTCTCGGGTCGTGATGTGTACGTGGCGGGATCTGCGTCGAACAGCACCAGCCAAGTCGCAGTGCTTTGGGTGAACGGCGCGGCCACGATCTTGCCCAGCGGCATGACAATCTCCGGGACCTGCACGATCGCGGTCTCGGGCGGCAATGTATATGTGACGGGATTTGAGGAGAACACTGCGGCCAACAGCACCGCAGTACTTTGGGTAAACGGCGTGGCCACCACGTTAGCCCCGCCCAACGGGATGGCATATGCTGCAGCCTTCGACATCGCGGTCTCGGGCAGCGATGTCTACGTGACGGGAATTGCGGACAACACCGATAGCGACGAAGTCGCCGTACTTTGGGTGAACGGCGCGGCCACGGTGTTGCCCGCGCCCAGCGGCCTGGCGGGGGATTATTGGGCCCAAGGGATCGCGGTCTCGGGCGGCAATGTGTATGTGTCGGGAATAACGAGCCCTGACGAGGGCAGCGACACCGCAATAACTTGGGTGAATGGCGGGGCGGCCACGACGCTGCCCATACCTCCTCACGACACGGCACAAGGTTATGGAGCGGGAGCGATCGCGGTCTTGGGCAACGATGTGTACGTGGCCGGAAGTGGGGTGAGCGGCGTGACGGGCAACTCCACAGCCGCATACTGGCTGAACGGCACGGCCACGTCGTTGCCCCTGCCCACTAACACGATAGGCTCTCCCGCCACTTCTTTTGCCGCCGGGATCGGCTTCTCCGGCAGCGATGTGTATATGTCGGGATCTGCGGGCGTGTACGCCGCATACTGGGTCAACGGGGGCGGGGGTACGCTTTTGCCCATGCCCAGCGGCATGGCAGTTTCGAGCGCCGGCGCGATCGCAGTGGCGACTCAGTAGCCGGGGGTGGAGGTGTGCCTCTTAAGATCGCCCAACTCAGCGCCAAGGGCGCAGTCGGCGGGGCCGGGTGATTCAGGTCGGCAGCGCCCCACGGCCGCCCGTGCGCAGAGTTCCGAGCCTGTCGTCGCTTAATCGGATGTCACTTTGCGTTAAGCACAGGATTACCACAAAAGCTCAAGCATGATTTCTAGCGCGCCCATCTTATTAAACTTGGAGCGTTGTCCGAACCTGGGGCACCCAGTTCCCGAATGCGCGTCAAGTTCAATGAGGAGAACGTCCGTGGATTGCGTGCGGATTTTTGTGCTAGTTCTGTGCTGTCCGGCCAGCGACAATTCTTTTCACCGACAATAAATCCAAAGTCTCACTCTTCCGGGCGTCGCAGCGAACAAGTGACGCTTACGTTTCGCGAGCTTTTGCAATAATAGCCGTCGCCACTGACTGTGTAGGAGTACTGGATTGCAAGCGTCGAGTCACTTGTCCAACGGACATCCTTTTGTTCAACGGAAGCCCAAGGCCCGAAATAGACCGTTTCGGTCCGTAAGCCATGCGCCCAATAGAGAACTACATATGTTTCTCCGCCCGTTGCCCCCTCATCTGAATTCTCGACACGCGCAGCCGAGTCTCCACCTGGCGAGTAGATCGGGGCGGAATCTTTTTCGCATCCCCACATCCTCGACAAGATTGTTATTGAGATGAGTAAAAGCGCGAAGAGAGTCCCCATGCCAGCTAGAGGCAAGCTTACGAGCCGCACTCCAATCCGCGCGAATCGCTGATGCAATTTCCCTGCTTTCCTGAAGCCGAATACGCCCGCTGCAATCATGAGCAGAGCCAAAATGATCTCGCCCACGATCCACCAGTTGAAGAAGATCATGGCTGTCACTCTTTTGAGACCAACGTGAGCACCGCTCGTTCAGATTTCGATGGTCACGACGGCAGTTTAATCGCAGCCGAACAGTTAGTGAATGACCGGCCATTGCTTCGGTTAAGAGCTTGGTCAACATCCTGTACCGCTTGCGCAAGGGATCATGCCGATCGGATCGCCGGGAAGAAATTTGTGCTACATTGTGCTAGTCCAGTGGCTTTCTAGGCCATTTGGGTTATCTGGGCTATTTAAAAATCAATAACTTACGTGTTTTCAATGCGCCCATTTGTGAGGCGCCCGGGAGTTGTTCTATTCGGCGTTAGCGGGAGGGGACGGCGGCGGAGTGGCGGGCGTGGGTGTGGGATTCCGGTTGGGCGGCCAGGAATTCGTTGACGGCGGCGGCGGCTTTGCGGCCTTCGCTGATAGCCCAGACCACGAGCGACTGGCCGCGGCGCATGTCGCCGGCGGCAAAGACGCCTTCGCGCGAGGTGGCGAAGTTGGTGGTGGCCACGTTGCCGCGGTTATCGACGGCGAGGCCGAGTTGCTCGATCATGCCGTTGCGGACGGGACCGAGGAAGCCCATGGCGAGTAGAACGAGGTCGACGTCGAGGATGAATTCCGTGCCGGGTTGGGCCTCGAATCTGGGTGGAGGGCCGACGCGCACGCAATGCATCTGCTTGACGTTGCCGTGCTCGTCGCCAGTGAACTTGACGGTGTTGATGGCCCAGTCGCGGATGCCGCCTTCTTCGTGGGAGCTTTCGGTGCGCAGTTGCAGCGGCCACAGCGGCCAGGGCGTAGAGGCGGCGCGCTCGGCGGGCGGCTTGGGCATGATCTCGAACTGGTGAATGCTTTGGGCGCCCTGGCGATGGCTGGTGCCCAGGCAGTCGGCGCCGGTGTCGCCGCCGCCGATGATGACGACGCGCTTGCCGGTGGCGAAGATGGAGCCGGCGGCGCGCATGCTGGCCAGCAGCGTCTGTTCGCCGTCGCCTTCGTTGCGGCGATTCTGCTGGGGCAGGAACTCCATGGCGAAGTGAATGCCCTTGAGCTCGCGGCCGGGGACGGCGAGGTCGCGCGGCTGCTCGGCGCCGCCGCACAGCAGCATGGCGTCGAAGCCGTCGGTAAGCGATTCGACAGAGACATTGACGCCGACATGGGCGTTGGTCTGGAAGATGACGCCTTCGTCCTTCATCTGCTGGATGCGGCGATCGACGACGTGTTTTTCAAGCTTGAAGTTGGGGATGCCGTAGCGGAGCAGGCCGCCGATGCGGTCGTTCTTCTCGAAGACGGTGACGCTGTGGCCGGCGCGGCGAAGCTGCTGTGCGGCGGCCAGGCCCGCGGGACCACTGCCGACGATGGCGACGCGCTTGCCGGTGGCCTGCGCAGGCGGCTCGGCGCGAATCCAGCCTTCGTCCCAGGCGCGGTCGACGATGGAGCGCTCGATGAGCTTGATGGAGACAGGCGGCTGGTTGATGCCGAGGACGCATGCGGCTTCGCAGGGAGCGGGGCAGATGCGGCCGGTGAACTCAGGGAAGTTGTTGGTGGAGTGCAGGCGGCGGATGGCCGCTTCCCAGCGATTGTTGTAAACGAGATCGTTCCAGTCGGGGATAAGATTGTTGACCGGGCAGCCGTTGTGGCAGAAAGGCACACCGCAGTCCATGCAGCGGGCGCCCTGCTCCCGCTGCTTTTCTTCAGGGAATGGCTCGTAGATTTCGAACCAGTCCTTGATGCGCTCTCCGGCTTTGCGGCGCGTGGCCTGCTCGCGTTGCAGCTCGAGGAACCCGGTGACTTTACCCATGCTGCACCTCCACGGGCGCCGGCAGGACCGACGGCGTTGCGGAGGGGGAAGCATAGACGCTGGTGGCGCGCTCGATACCCAGCACGCGCTTGTACTCGTGGGGGAAGACCTTGATGAACTTGGGCTGCGCGCCGGCCCAGTGCTCCAGGACCCATGCAGCGCGCGGGCTGCCGGTGAGATCGCGATGGCGCGCGAGCAGGGAGCGGACGAGATCGACGTCGGCGGGATCGGCGAGCGGCTCCAGGTCGACGCTGGCCTTGTTGCAGCGGCGCGTGGAGAAGTCGCCCTGGTCGTCGTAGACGAAGGCGATGCCGCCGCTCATGCCCGCAGCAAAGTTGCGGCCGGTGGAACCAAGAACGATGACGAGGCCCTTGGTCATGTATTCGCAGCCGTGATCGCCCACGCCTTCAACCACGGCGGTAGCGCCGGAGTTGCGCACGGCGAAGCGCTCGCCGGCAATGCCATTGAGGAAGGCTTCACCGCCGGTGGCGCCGTAGAGGACGACGTTGCCGACGAGGATGCTTTCTTCGGGCAGGAAGCTGGAGGTTTTGGGCGGATAGGCGACGATGCGACCGCCGGAGAGCCCTTTGCCGAGATAGTCGTTGGCGTCGCCTTCGAGCTCCAGCGTGACGCCGGAAGGTACAAAGGCGCCGAAGCTCTGGCCGGCCGAGCCGCGGAACTTGTAGTGGATGGTACCGTCGGGCAGTCCAGCGGAGCCGTACTTGCGGGCGATTTCGCCGCCCAGCATGGCGCCCACGGTGCGGTGCACGTTGCGGATGTTGAAACTTGCGCTGACCGGCATTTGCGATTCGAGCGCGGGCTTCGCCTTGGCCAACAGCGCGTGATCAAGGGCGCGGTCGAGGCCGTGATCCTGGCAGGTGGTGCGGCGGCGCGCCACGCGCGAGGGAAGCGTGGGCACGTAGAGGATCGACGAGAGGTCGATACCGCGGGCCTTCCAGTGCTCGTCGGCGAGCGCGACGTCGATTTTTTCGACGCGGCCGACCATTTCGTCGACGGTGTGGAAGCCGAGTTTGGCCATGTGCTGGCGCATCTGCTCGGCGATGAAGAAGAAAAAGTTGATGACGTGCTCGGGCGTGCCGGTGAAGCGTTGACGCAGGACGGGGTCCTGGGTGGCGATGCCGACCGGGCAGGTGTTCAAGTGGCACTTGCGCATCATGATGCAGCCCATTGAAATCAGGGGCATTGTGGCAAAGCCGAATTCCTCGGCGCCGAGCAGCGCGGCGATCACGACGTCGCGGCCGGTTTGCAGCTTGCCGTCGGTCTGCACGCGGATGCGGCTGCGCAGATCGTTGAGCAGGAGCACTTGCTGGGTTTCGGCGAGGCCGAGTTCCCACGGCAGGCCGGCGTGCTTGATAGAACTGAGCGGCGACGCGCCCGTGCCGCCGGTGTCACCGGAGATGAGCACGACGTCGGCGTGCGCCTTGGAAACGCCGGCCGCAACCGTGCCCACGCCCACCTCGGAGACAAGCTTGACGGCGATGCGCGCCTGCGGATTGACGTTCTTGAGGTCGTAGATGAGCTGCGCCAAATCCTCGATGGAGTAGATGTCGTGATGCGGCGGAGGCGAAATGAGGCCGACGCCGGGGATGGAGTGGCGGATGCGCGCGATTTCGCTGTCGACCTTGTGGCCGGGAAGCTGGCCGCCTTCGCCGGGTTTGGCGCCCTGCGCCATTTTGATCTGCAATTCGGTGGCGTTGACGAGGTAGTTGGTGGTGACGCCGAAGCGGCCGCTGGCAACTTGCTTGACGGCGCTGCGGCGCAGATCGCCGTTGGCATCGGGCTTGAAGCGCGCTTCGTCTTCGCCGCCTTCACCGGTGTTCGACATGCCGCCGAGGCGGTTCATGGCGATGGCGAGCGTCTCATGAGCCTCTTTGGATATCGATCCGAAGCTCATGGCGCCGGTGGTAAAGCGCTTGACGATTTCCCTGGCCGGCTCCACTTCGTCGATGGGAAGCGGAGTGTCGATGTACTTAAGCTGGAACAGCCCGCGCAGAGTGCAGAGGGTGCGATTCTGGCCGTCGATGAGGTCGGTGTATTCCTGGAACGTGGCCGGGTTGCCGGTGTTCACCGCCTGCTGCACCTTGCTGATGGTGAGCGGATTGAGCAGGTGATACTCGCCGCCCTCGCGGTACTGGTATTGGCCGCCGACCACAAGATCGGTTTCAGAGTCGGTGAGGGGCTGGAAGGCGTAGTCGTGCTTCATCTGCGCTTCGCGGGCGAGCACGCCGAGGCCGACGCCTTCAATGCGCGAGGCGGTGCCGGGGAAATACGTGTCGACGAGCGACTTGTTGAGACCGACGGCCTCAAACACCTGCGCGCCGCGATAGCTTTGCAGGGTGCTGATGCCCATCTTGGAAAAGGTCTTGAGCAGGCCCTTGTTGATGGCCTTGATGAAATTGTTCTCGGCGTACTCGGCGCTGATTTTATCGGGCAACAATGCGCGGCGCTTGAGATCGTGGATGGTCTCGATGGCGAGATAAGGGTTGACGGCGCTGGCGCCGTAGCCGATAAGCAGAGCGAAGTGCATCACCTCGCGGGGCTCGCCGCTCTCGAGGATGAGCGCGACCTGGGTGCGGGTTTCTTCAAGCACCAGGCGATTATGGACGGCGGCCATGGCCAGCAGGCTGGGGATGGGGGCGTAGGTGGAGTCGACGCCGCGATCGGAGATGATGATGAGTGTGTAGCCGGATTCGACGGCATGCGAGGCGCGGCTGCCGAGGTCTTCGAGGGCGTGCTTGAGGCCTTTTTCTCCGTCCTCGGCGCGGAAGAGCGCGGGCAGCGTGGTGGCGAGCAAGTCGCCGGAGGAGACGCGGCGCAGCTTTTCGAGGTCGCGGTTGGTGAGGATGGGCTGCGGCATCCGCAACGTGTGGCAGTTCTGCGGCGTCTCGTCGAGGATGTTGCGCTCGGTGCCGATATAACTGATGAGCGACATCACCAGCTCTTCGCGAATGGGGTCGATGGGCGGATTGGTGACCTGCGCGAACAGCTGCTTGAAGTAGTTGAAGAGCGGCTGGGGGCGATCGGAGAGGCAGGCCAGCGGCACATCGGTTCCCATGGAGCCGACCGGCTCCTCGCCGTGCGTGGCCATGGGGCCGAGAAGGATGCGCAGATCTTCTTCGCTGTAGCCGCAGGCACGCTGGCGGCGCAGCAGGGTTTCAGGATTGGAGGCGATGACGCGGGCAGGTTCGGGCAGCGAGACAAGCTTGACCTGCTGCTGCTGCAGCCATTGGCCATAGGGCTGGCGTGCGGCCAACTGCTTCTTGGTCTCGGCGTCGGAGACGATGCGCTGCTGCACGGTGTCGACAAGGAACATGCGCCCGGGCTGAAGGCGGCCCTTTTTGAGAATGTCTTCGGCGGGAACTTCAATGACGCCGGCTTCAGAAGCGAGCACCACTAGATCGTCTTTGGTGACAATGTAGCGGCCGGGGCGCAGGCCGTTGCGGTCGAGCGTGGCTCCGATGACGCGTCCGTCGGTGAAGGCGATAGCGGCGGGACCGTCCCACGGTTCCATCAGCGAGGCGTGGTATTCGTAGAAGGCGCGCTTGTCCTCGTCCATGTCGGGATTGCCGGCCCACGCCTCGGGGATGAGCATGGCCATGACATGGGGCAGGGTGCGGCCGGACTGGTAGAGGAACTCCACGGCATTGTCGAGAGAGGCGGAGTCGCTGCCGCCGGGAACGACCACGGGGAAGAGATCGCCGATCTTTTCGCCGTGGAGCGGGCTCTTGAGGATGGACTGGCGCGCATTCATCCAGCTCACGTTGCCCCGGATGGTGTTGATTTCGCCGTTGTGGCAAACGTAGCGATAGGGATGGGCGAGCTTCCAGCTTGGGAAGGTGTTGGTGGAAAACCGTTGGTGAATGAGCGCAAGCGCGCTGGTGACAAGCGGATTGGCAAGCTCGAAGTAGAATTTTTCAATCTGCGGGGCCAGCATCAGGCCCTTGTAGATGATGGTGCGGCAGGAGCACGAGGGGACGTAGAAGACTTCCTTGTCCTCGATGTCGGAAGCAGCGATTTCGTTTTCGGTGCGGCGGCGAACGCGGTAGAGGAGACGCTCGAAGGATTCTTCGTCGAGGCCTGCAGGACAGGCGAGGAAAAGCTGCTCGATGTAGGGCTGCGAGCGGCGTGCTTCGCGGCCGATGGCGTCGCCGTTGACGGGCGTGTCGCGCCAGCCGAGAACCGTGAGGCCCTCTTCGCTGGCGATGCGCTCGAAGACGCCCTCGCATTGCAGGCGGCTGTGGCGCTCGACGGGAAGGAAGCACATGGCCACGCCATACCGGCCCGCGCCGGGCAGATTCATCCCCAGTTCGGCACATTCACGCGCAAAGAAGCCGTGCGGGATCTGGATGAGGATGCCGGCGCCGTCGCCGGTCTCGGGATCGCAGCCGGCGGCGCCGCGATGGGTGAGGTTGATGAGAACCTCGAGGCCTTTGCGGATGAGCTCATGACTCCTTTCGCCGCGGATGTTGGCCACAAAGCCCATGCCGCACGCATCGTGTTCGTGATGCGGGTGATAGAGGCCCTGCGGGCCGGGTAATCCGTGCCGGCGATGCAATGTGCTCATGGCTTCCTTGGTCTCAAAGCATTTCAACGCGAAATGCGCTGCAATCTCGGGAGTACACAACCACCGTGCGATTTCAAGGCACAAAAACCGCTGCGCGCTGCAGTCGAGTGTTCAGTGTGAGCAGGGACCGGCCGCTTCCGGCAACTGCGCTACTTTTAATATAACCAAAAACCGCCGTCAATGCAGAACTTCTTATGAGCATAGGAAACGGGCCAGTGCCGAGTCGGGAACAAGTCGCACATGTGACGTGTTTTGTGCCGTATACTCGGTTCGAATGACGCGTGCAAGGGAAACGATTCTGGTCACTGGCGGAGCCGGCTTCATCGGCTCGAATTTTGTGCTGAGCTGGGTGAAGGCGGGCGGGCCGGTGGTGAATCTCGACCTGCTGACTTACGCCGGCAACGCCCTGAACCTGGCGCCGCTGGACGGCGACGAGCGTTACACGTTTGTGCGCGGCGACATCTGCGATGCGGAGCTGGTGGGGTCGCTACTGCGAAAATACCAGCCGAAGGCGATCGTTCATTTTGCGGCCGAGAGCCACGTCGACCGGTCCATAGTCGCGCCCGATGCGTTTATCCGGACCAATGTGCAGGGCTCGTTCGTGCTGCTGGAGCAGGCGCGGCGGTACTGGCAGGGACTGGGCGAGGCGGAGCGGACGGCATTCCGATTTCTGCATGTCTCGACAGACGAGGTCTACGGCACGCTGGGGCCCGACGATCCGGCCTTTTGCGAGACCACGCCTTACGCGCCCAACAGCCCCTACGCGGCATCGAAGGCCGGTTCGGATCACCTGGCGCGAGCCTACTTTCATACCTTCAGGCTGCCGGTGCTGACGACGAACTGCTCGAACAACTACGGGCCGTATCAATTCCCAGAAAAACTGATTCCGCTGGTGATCCTGAACGCGCTGGAGGGCAAGCCGCTGCCGGTGTATGGAGACGGGAAGAATGTGCGCGACTGGCTGTTTGTGGAAGATCATTGCGCGGCGATCCGGGCGGTGCTCGAGAATGGACGGCCGGGCGACTGCTACAACATTGGCGGTAATAGCGAGCGCGCCAACATCGACGTGGTGACGGCGATTTGCGACCTGGTGGACGAGATGCGGCCGCGTGCGGCGGCGAAGCCGCGGCGGAGTTTGATTACGTTTGTCGAAGACCGGCCCGGGCACGACCGGCGCTATGCCATGGACGCGAGCAAGATTGCGCACGAGCTGGGATGGAAACCAGCGGAGGCGTTTGAGAGCGGGTTGCGCAAGACGGTGCGTTGGTACCTGGAGCATAGCGAGTGGGTCGCGAGCGTGCGGACAGGAGCGTATAGAGATTGGATTGAGAAGAATTACGCGGAGAGGGCTGAGATACGGGACTAGGGACTGGGGACTAGGGGCGACTGGGATTCGAGGATATGCGATGAAAGGCATCATTCTGGCGGGGGGCTCGGGGACGCGGCTGTATCCGATGACGCATGTTGTGTCGAAGCAGCTTTTGCCCGTCTACAACAAGCCGATGATTTATTACCCGCTGAGCACGCTGATGCTGGCGGGGCTGCGAGAGATTCTGATCATCTCGACACCGCAGGACGTGGGGCGCTTTGCGGATTTGCTGGGCGATGGGCGCAGGTGGGGGCTCGATTTCAGCTATGCGGTGCAGCCGAGCCCGGATGGGTTGGCGCAGGCGTTTCTCATTGGGCGGGATTTTATCGGCGCCGACCCGAGCGCGCTGGTTCTGGGCGACAATATTTTCTACGGGCAGGGATTTTCGAAGCAATTGCAAGCAGCAGCACAGCGGACGGAGGGCGCGACGGTGTTTGCCTACCCGGTGGAAGATCCGCAGCGCTACGGGGTGGTGGAGTTCGACGAGACGGGCCGCGCCGTGAGCCTGGAGGAGAAGCCGGCGCAGCCCAAGTCGCGCTACGCGGTGACGGGATTGTATTTTTACGACCGCGACGTAGCGCAGATTGCCGGAACGCTTAGGCCTTCGGCGCGCGGTGAACTCGAGATTACGGACCTGAACCGGCGCTACCTGGAGGCGGGGAAGCTGAACGTGGAGATCATGAGCCGCGGCATGGCGTGGCTCGACACCGGCACGCACGACTCGCTTCTGGATGCGGCGACGTTTGTGGCCACCATCGAGCGCAGGCAGGGGCTGAACATCGCCTGCCCGGAGGAGATTGCATACCGGCAGGGATTTATCACCGCCGAACAACTGGAGGCGCTGGCCCGGCCGATTGCGAAGAGCGGCTATGGGCAGTATCTGCTGGCGTTGCTGCGCGAACCGTATTTCGCGGCCAAGAGCGGGCCCGCGTGACGCTCCGCAAAGGTTGACATGAAGAACGAGCCGACATCGCTGCCCGATGTGCTGGTGCTGACGCCGCAGATCTACCGCGACGGGCGCGGCGCGTTCATGGAGACGTTCAACCTGCGCCAGATCATGGAGGCGGGGCTGCCGGCGCAGTGGGTGCAGGACAATTTCTCAGTTTCAAAAAGGAATGTACTGCGCGGGATTCACTACCAGATCACACAGCCGCAGGGAAAGCTGGTGCGGGTGACGCACGGCATGGTGTTCGACGTGGCCGTGGACCTGCGGCGCAGTTCCCCCGCCTTTGGGCGGCACACGGCCGTGAAATTGAGCGGAGACGACGGCAAAATGATGTGGATTCCCCCGGGATTCGGCCATGCTTACCTGGTCTTGAGCGACACGGCGGGGTTCGCGTACAAGGTGACGGATTATTATGCGCCGGCGGCGGAGCGGACCATCTTGTGGAACGATCCGGAGCTTGCAATCGAGTGGCCGGTGGCGGCGCAGGATGTGCTTCTGTCGGAGAAGGACCGCAACGGAAAATTGCTGCGCGACGCGGAAGTGTTTGCGTGAGAAATGAATAGTCTAGATGCCCTGGCATCGTCCGAATAGGTTCGTTCGCCGCCGAGCGGCTGCACACACGCGTTGACCGTCCGCACAGATATGCGGCGGCGTATAAATCACACGCTGATCATCGTCTTTGTAGATCAAACGTCGCGAAAGGCAGCCCGCGATCAGACGGTGGAATACTTGCGGCAAAGATCGCGCACCTTGGCCGCAAGTTTTGGCACTCCAGTGGCAGCCGGATCGCCGCCTTCATACTCGATGGACATGGCTCCCTTGTGGCCGGCATCGGCATAGAGCTTCCACACCCGATCCATGTCAATGGGAGTTCCGTCGTCGAACCATTCGCGAATGTGCGAAACGGTGGCGTAGGGAAGGCAGGCGGCAATCTGCGCGTAGGCATCCTGGGTGGCGGAGGGAATGAAGTGGGTGATATCGAGATTGATGCCGGCATAGGGCGAATTGACGCGATGCATGATTTCAAGGCAGACGTTGGCGGTTTGGGAAACGCCGGAGTGATCTTCAAGGCCGAGCATGATGCCCTTTGCGGAGGAGTAATCGCAGGCGGCCTTCATGGATTCCACAACCCAATCGGTGGCCTGCTGCACGGTGACGCCGGGCGGCAGCGTGCCGGCGAAGACGCGCAGGTGGGAGGCGCCGAGGCGGTCGGCCACATCGACCCACTTCTTGATGTCGGCGAGGACGCTGGCGCGCTTGCCGGCATCCGCCTGCACCATGCTGGAGCCGCAAGCTGCGCCGGAAAACGGGACGGCATTCACGTAGGCGAGATGACGGAGGCTCTCAAGGTAGGCCGGGTCGGTTGATTTGAGGTAGTAGACGGTCATGTCGACGGTGTCGAGCCCAAGTTCGACTGCCTTGAGGATGAAATCTTCAAGCGTCATGGAGCCATGGGTGAGTTCGTTGCGATAGGAATAGGCGCAGCAGCCGACCAGCAGGCGGGGTTTTTTGGCGCCGGCAGAGGCAGTGGCTGCGGCCTGCGCGTCCGCGATGGGAGCGGCCATCAGTTGTGCGCCGGCCAGAGCGCCGGCACCCGCTGCCTTCAGGAATTCACGCCTTCCGAGTGTGTCCTTCATGATGTGCCTCCGTTGATCTTCAGGAGCTTTGGCTACCGCGATGATGGCAGGAAATCGGCGCAATCAGTCTACTCTCCGGCACTGGCGGCAGAGCGGCCATTCGGCAGGGCTATACTCGCTGGCGGGATTCTGGTGTGCATCCGGAGCACGATGAACGTGCAGAACGGAGCGGAGGATGCATGTTGATGGACCGAAGGAGCTTTGTTGCGGGGGCGGGTTGCGCGGCAGCGGTGTTGGCAGCGCCGACGCTTGCCAAGGGGCGGATACGGGGCGCGGATGCGCCCAGCAATCGCATCAACGTGGGCTTTGTTGGGACGGGGCGGCAGGCATTCGGCGCGAACCTGCCGCAGATGATGGCGGTCCCTGGCGTGCAGGCAGTGGCGGTGTGCGACGTGGATAGCTGGCGCATGGACGAGGCGCAGGCGCTGGTGAACGCATACTATGCCCATCGCGAGGGAGCGGCCTCGTACCGCGGTTGCCGGAAGGCAGGCGACTTTCGCGAGATCATTCAAGATGCCGGCATCGATGCGCTGATGATTTCGACGCCCGATCACTGGCATGTGCCGATGGGAATTCTGGCGGCGAAGGCCAAAAAGCACTTTGCCATGGAAAAGCCGATCAGCTTGAGCGTGGCGCAGGGCAGGCAACTGGCCGAGGCGGTGAAACGGCATGGCGTGACGGCCCGAACCGACAGCGAGTTCCGTTCCCTTCGCCCGCAGAACCACGCGGTGGAACTGGTGAGGAACGGGCACATCGGAAAGCTGGAGAAGATCGAGATTGTGTTTCCGTCGGATCCGCCGCCGGTGGGAGTGCAGCCGGATATGCCGGTGCCGCCGGAACTGAACTACGACCTGTGGCTGGGGCCGACGGCGGCGGTGCCGTACACCGAAAAGAGAGTTCACGACCGCAGGCAGCACGACCAGCGGCCGAACTGGATGCGGGTGGCAACGTATGCGCAGGGAATGATCGCCAACTGGGGCGCGCACTACTTTGACGTGGCGCAATGGGCGATGAACACGGAGCACACGGGACCGGTGGAAGTGGAGGGTCGCGGCGAGTTCCCCGTGAGCTTGTGGAACACCATGATCAACTTCAAGGTGGAATACCGCTATGCCGGCGGAACCTTGCTGACCTGCGAACAGACGCCAACCAGCAAGCCCAGCATCAGCTATTTTGGCAGCGATGCCTGGATCAGGCTGGATGGATACCCGGGGACGATGACCAGCAGCAAGCCGGAACTGGTGACGCTGGAACCGGAGCCCGGCGAATTGGATTTCTCAAAGACGCTGTGGGACAAGAACGACTTCATTGCGGCGATTCGCGAAGGACGGCAGCCGCTGGAGCCGATCGAGGTAGGGCACAGGGCGATTTCGATTGCGCAAATTGGATTGATTGCCTGCCAGGTGCAAGACAAGTTGCGATGGAATGCCGCGAAGGAGATCTTTGAGGGCAACAACTACGCCAACGGGCTGCTGGCAGCGCCTCTGAGCCGGCCGGAATGGGCGATCGCGGATTGATGCAGTTATGACGCCGGGCGTGGAGATTCAAAATGCGAGAAGCGTTCGGCCCACTCCTGAGACGAAAACAAGCGCGGTCCCACCTCGATGAGCCGCGGAATCATGCGGAAAACGGCGACGCGGTTCCAGGGCTGGCCGTTGCGCATGCGGTAGCCTTTTTCGTTCAGCCTGGCCACGACCTCCGCATAGGAAAGGTCCTGCGTCACTAGGTCCATCATCACCATCAACACCTGGCGCTCGACGGGGTCCGACTCCAGCCGCTTGCAGTCGTCCGAGACGCGCAGGCCGTAGGGAATGTCTTCGTCGAACTGGCCCTCGGCTGGGGCCTCGGCGTCAGGCAGCTCGCGGTGCCACTCGATGGCAACCATCTGCCACCCGGCCGCGGTGCGCTGCCGGATCAAGTCGGGACTGAACGGCTCGGACACCGTGTCACGCATGCGCTCGAAATAGGCCATGCTGCCTCCTCATTGAAACCGTTTCGCTTCGAACTGTGCAATTCAGATGCCAGAGATGTGAAGCGCTGGGACGGGCTCAAATAGCGGTGAAACAGATCGATAGCATGGCGGAAGCACGACGGGCCTGGCCGGGGATTTGTTCATAAATGCAAATCCCTGTTCAGTTCTGGACACAGCGTAAGGCAGGTTGGGCAGGGGCGGTGCGGGCGCGAGGCAGCGACCGCGCCGTACGACGGAATCCCGGCAATGGAGTTGGGGCAGCGTTACGGCTGCGGCGCTTTGCCGCGAAGACCCCATAGAAAAACCAGCGCGGAGACGACGACCACAATGCCCACGCTCATCAGCCCGGCGGTGACCAGGCCCTCCTGCCACGCCTGGGCCTTGAGCCCGGGGGCGGTGATGGGAGACAAGGTGCCGGTGCCGAAGATCCCGGCGAGCGTGGTGAAGAACCAATTCGCGTAGGCGCTGTAGAGAGCCGTCCAGAAGGCGACGGCGCGCGCGGTTAGTCCCAGGCGCAAGTGGGGCCAGGCGGCTCCGAGCGCAAGCAGGAGAATGCCGTTCATCACGCCTTCAAGGTGCGCAGCCAGCCCCATGCGCACGTTGGTAAAGTGCGGCTCTGCAAAGCCCGTGAGCAGGCCCAGCAGGAACAAAAGCATTCCATGCCACATCAGTCGCCTGTTGGCGGTTTCCATTGCAGATTCTCCTCTTGCCTGGGGAAGGCCGGATTGAATGCGGGGGAACTTTGTCAAAGTTCTAGCATCTGCGCACCCGAGGGGTCAATGCGGAAACGGGCAGCGGCGGGAGGTAAAAGCAACCCGATTCGGGCCCAAGGCGCCAGCAGCCGCAGTGCTTCAATGCCGGGCGCCAGGAAGAGGTGCATCCCGCTTCCTGCCTCTTGCAGCGGGCAGGTCAGAGGACCACTTCGGGGCCGTCACGGCCTGTCTGGGTGGGGTATACTTTCATGGTCAGGCGCACGGGCGCTGCCATTTTCATACGGTTCGAGGTTGTTATGTCAGGCCACTCGAAATGGGCCACCATCAAGCACAAAAAGGGCGCGCTCGATGCCAAGCGCGGCAAAACTTTCACCCGTCTTATCAAGGAAATCACCATCGCGGCCAAGGGCGGCGGCGATCCCGATGGCAATCCGCGGCTGCGCACGGCGATCCTGGCCGCCAAGGCCGAGAACATGCCGGCCGACAACATCAAGCGTGCCGTGCAACGCGGTACCGGCGAACTGGAAGGGGCCAGCTACGAAGAGGTCACGTTTGAGGGGTACGGTCCCGGAGGCGTGGCGATCCTGGTGCAGGTGCTGACCGACAACCGCAACCGCGCGGTGAGCGAAATCCGGCATGCCTTTGCAAAGCACGGCGGGAACCTGGCCGAGGCCGGCGCCGTGAAGTTCATGTTTCACAAGAAGGGCCTGATCGCCGTGGAAAAGCCTGCGGCCAGCGAAGAGAAGCTGATGGACATTGTGCTGGAGCACGGCGGCGAGGACCTGCGCGACGAAGGCGATACCTGGGAGATCATCACCGAGCCGGGGGCGTATGAAGCGGTGGCCAATGCCGTGAAGGCGGCGGGAATCCACACCGTGATGAGCGAGGTGACGATGGTGGCGTCGACCTATAACAAGCTTGAGGGCGCCACGGCCGGACAGATGCTCCGTTTGCTGGAGGCCCTGGAGGAACTGGACGACGTGCAGAATGTGCACTCGAACTTCGATATGGACGCCGAGCAGATGGAGCACGCGGCGGGCTGAGCGGAATCGCAGCCAGGAAAGAGGCCGCCCGGTTGTGGCGGTCTTTTTTATGAAGGGCATGGAGCGAGGGAGCAAGGGGGCAAGGGAGCGAGAAGGCAGGGCTGAGGGACGAAAGGTCTAGAACTCGTTGGATAAGTACCCGAGCCCGGTTCAGAGAACATCCCTCAGGGGCTAAAGCCCCAGTAGTTATGCGGCCTCACGGCACGGCTGAAGCCGTGCCCCTTCAAAACACCATTTATGCAAACGGCTCTAGGGACGTAGGGGAAGGTGGGGAAGGAATTGAGACGGATTGAAGGCTTGATTTTTTGCGGGTTGCTGGCGGGAGCGGTGATGGCTGGGGCGCAGACGGGAGGCGGGTCACAAAACCCCAAAGGCGCCGATCAAACAACCACCTCGAGCGGGCCGGGCGTTCACACCATCGCGGACCCGGTAGGCGAGGTGCGGACGCACCAGAGCTGGGAGTTTGGGCCGTTTGCAAACTGGGGCACGGGCCTGGGAAACCGTAATGACTACAAGTTCTTCTACGCGGGATTTGAGCTGGGGAAGGTGCTCAGCCCAGTGGTGCATGCGGGAATCATCAGCGGGCAATTTGAGTTCGGCGGCCAGATCATGCCCCTGTGGCAGGGCTACACACCGCCGCCGCATAACCAGACCTACACGTGTATTTCGCCGGGCGGGCAGCCGTACACCTGCGTGCTGCCGGCCGGCGGCGGGACGTTTTATGGGGTGAGCCTTGAGCCGGTCATCCTGCGCTGGAACTTTCTCACGCATTCGCGGCGCTTTCAGCCATGGTTCCAGGGTGCGGGGGGCTTGATCTATACGACGCACAAGTATCCGCCCAACGTTCTCACCAACAAATCCCTGGGAATCGACGGCGGGACGAGCGTGTGGAACTTTTCGCCGCAGGGCGGGGGCGGAGTTCATATTTTCACCAGGGAAAAGCGGTCGATCGATATCGGTGTGAATGGGGTTCACATCTCCTCGGCTTCACTGGGCGACCGCAACCCGGGCGTGAACGCCAGTGTGCAATTGCAGGTGGGGTACACGTTCTGGAGGTAATGCAGGGACTAAGGGACTAGGGACTGAGGGACTAAGGGAACGAGAAGGCAGGGAACGGGGAGTAGCCAGCGGGAGCAGGGGCCGGGCTGCGCATGCGGAAGTGAAGGACGGAAGAAGCGGGAGAGCGAAGCGGCAATGAGTAGCGCCCTGGTGGAGTGCGTACCCAACTTCTCAGAGGGCAGGGATGCCCGGCGCGTGGAAGCGATCGCTTCCGCCATGAACTTGGAAGGGGTGCACCTGCTGGACTGGTCGATGGATGCCGATCACAACCGCTCGGTGGTGACGATTGCCGGAGAGCCGGCCGCGGTGGTGGAGGCGGCGGTGCGGGCAGCGGGGAAAGCGGCGGAACTAATCGACCTGACGCGCCAGGAAGGCGAGCATCCGCGCATGGGCGCGGCCGACGTAATTCCCTTTGTACCGGTGAAGGGGATCAAGCTGGAGCAATGCGTGCTGTTGGCGCGCCAGGCGGGGCTGGAAATCTGGCGGCGGTTTGGGGTCCCGGTCTACTTCTACGAAGCAGCGGCGGCGCGCCCTGACCGGGTGAACCTTGAGGATGTGCGCCGCGGGCAGTTCGAGGGACTGCGGGACGCGGTGGAAAAGGATCCATCGCGGCGGCCCGACCTGGGAGGGCCGGGACTGCATCCCACGGCCGGGGCCAGCGCGGTGGGGGCGCGCAAGTTCCTGGTGGCCTACAACGTGTATTTCGACTCCACGGCAGTGGCGACGGTGCGGGGGATTGCGCGCGAGATTCGCGCCGCCTCAGGGGGCCTGAAGGTGGTGAGGGCGATGGGGATGGTGGCGCATGGCCGGGCCCAGCTGGCGATGAATATCAGCGACTATGAAGCCATGCCCATCTCGCGGCTGTACCGCACCATCTCGGACCTGGCTGCCCGGCATAAGGCCACCATTGCCGAGGGCGAGGTGATTGGCCTGATTCCCGAGGCGGCTTGTGAGCGGGAAAGCGATTGGATGCGTCAATTAGTTGGGTTCGATGAGGATACCAAGATCCTGGAGAGGCGCCTGAAGCGCCCGTTGGCTTGGCCGGGAACCGAGATGGGCCAGAGCCGGAGCCGGGAAAGAAGCAGGCAGGTAGAATGAGAGAAAGGCCAAACCATCCGGGCGGAGATGGGAAGGCTGCGGATGAAAGCCAGGAATGATTCCCCAAGTCCCGCGTTTTGTCCACGGAGGATGCACGTGTTGAAGGAAGAGATGAAGTTTGCAATGGCGGGCCTGCTGGTGGCCGCAGCGTCGCTGGCTCACGGGGCACAGCTTTCAACGGATGCGCGCGGAGCTATTCCGCGCGACGTGCAGCAGCTGGTAGTGATCGACTACCGGGCGATGCAGAATTCGACGGCGGCCATGGATTTGCGCAATCGCGTGATGCCGCCGGAGCTGAAGCAGTTTGACGAGGCCCTGACCAAGTCGGGACTGAACGAAAACCACGACGTGGACCAGCTGGCTTTCGCCCTGTTCCGGCCGACGCCGAACAGCGATGCCTTGCAAACGGTGGGAATCGCGCAGGGGCAGTTTGATACCGACAGCATTCTGGCTACCTTCCGCAAGCAGAAGGTGAAGGCCACGGTGGTGCGGACGAACAGCATTTACCCCATGACCAAAACGGGGATGATGCTGTGCTTTGTGGATGCGTCGACGATGATCTTCGGCAGCAAAGACGCGGTGACCAAGGCCCTGGATGCGCGCGACGGGAACACGCCGAGCATGCTGACCAACGGGACGATGATGGGCGCGATGCAGAGCGTGGATTCGGCGGCGCTGTGGAGCATCCTTGACGACAGGGGCACGCAGGTGATGATGAAGCAGCTTCTGGGCGAGGCCGGATCGGTGACCGATTTCGACAGCGTCAAGAAGAGGATGGAAGCATCGTGGTACGCGATGGACTTCCAGCATGGAGTGAGGTTCGACCTTACTATTGAAACCGGCGATTCGTTTACTGCCGCCACGGTTTCTTCGCTGCTGACGGCCGCGGTGATGATGCGCAAAATGTCGGCGTCGGACACGGAAAAGGAAGCGCTCAGCGATACGTCAATCGGCTCCGACTCAGGCAAGCTGAACGTGCACTTTGCCACCTCCGACACGGAGTTCAGCGCCTTGCTGCAATCGCCGCTCTTTCAAAGCATGGTGCATTGATCCTACCCGGGGGAAGAAGCGCCGGGAGAGGCATCCCTCAGGGATTAAAGTGGCGGCGTGAGAACCCGGGGCAGAGGTTGAAAGTCTGCCTCAGAAGGCCCGCGGCTTAAAGGCGATTGGCTTGATTGCGCCTGATTCAGCGGCTTAAAGGCCGCTGCTCCCCCCGATTTGCTGCCACCGGTACGCGGGTCGGGGCGGCCGGTACTCCCCCCGTTCAAACAAGGCAACTGCGAATTCAGGAAGTCTTGGCCGGGACCAGGCTGCCTGGATCGAACCCAACGGCTTTGGCTTCGACGTCGCTTTTGTAAGTGCAGACGCAGTTGCGGCCGCTTTGTTTGGCCCGGTACAAAGCCTGGTCGGCGCAGTCGATCAGCATGGCGGCGTGCTGCCCCATTTGCGGCGTCAGCGTGGCGCAGCCGATGGAAACGGTGACGATACCGTGAGAATTGGCGCAATGCGGCAGCTTGCGGCTGCGCATGAGGGCGCAGATGTCGTGGGCGAGCTGAAGTGCGCCGCTGGCATTGGTATGGGGCAGGATAACGGCGAACTCTTCGCCGCCGAAGCGCGCCACCAGGTCGCCGGGCCGTGAGATCACATGCTCCGCCGCCTCGGCGATCTGTTTGAGGCAACTGTCGCCGCGCAGATGGCCGTAGGTGTCGTTATAGGGCTTGAACAGATCCGCATCGATGAGCAGGAGGGAAATCGCGCAGCGGTCGCGGATGCTGCGGCGCCATTCCGTGGTGAGGCATTGGTCGAAGCGGCGGCGATTGGCCAGGCCGGTGAGGGTGTCGGTGATCGCCAGGGTTTCGACGGCATGGTAGGCATCGGCGAGCTGCTGCTCGGCGCGCTTGCGCTCAGTAATCTCGCGCAGATTGTTCAGAATGCCGGTGGGAAGACCGGTGGCCTGATCGCGGATGGTTCGCAACCTGGCCTCAACCCAGACGTAGCTGCCATCGCTCGTCCGCACGCGGCACTCGATGGAGGCACCATCCTTGCCGGCGCGCAATTCCTGAAGCGTGGCATCGAATGCGGGACGATCCTCGGGATGAATCAGGTAAAGGCGGTGGAGATGCAGCAACTCTTCCCGCGACCAGCCTCCCCAGTCCGAGGCCGCGGCTGAAACGCAGCTTCGCCGGCCTTCAAAGTCGTCGATGATGATGACATCGCGCGAGTTTTCCATGACCAGCTTGTGGAGTGCGGCCACTTCCTGCAGCTGACGCTTGGTGGTGCGCAGGTTTTCAAGGACCACCGAGATGCTGTAGAGCATGAACATGGCGGAGGCCAGGAAAAGCTGAAGAAAGACGGCCGACTCAAGAGGCGAGACGGCAGCGGATGGAGCGAACGGCCCCTCGCCGCGCACCGTGAAGGAACTGGCGATGGCGGCGACACAGAGCGTAGCAAAGGCAGCCCGGCCGAGACCGAGGCGGAGGAGCACAAGAACGAGAAGCGGATAAAGCAAAAAGGGCAAAGGCGCCCGAGACTGGCAGAAGGCGCCAAAGGCGAAGGCCAACACGGGCAAAACGTAAATCCATTGCCCCAAGGAGTAGCGCGATTGACGAATGTGAGTGCGGAAGATGGCAACAAAGGCCGGAGTAGCGACGCAGACTCCCAGAGCATCAGCGGCAAACCATTGCACTAATTCGGCTGCGGCGGAGTCCGCATGCCAGAGGGGAGAGGCGGTGTGCCAAAGCGGCGAGACGACCGCATCGACCGCACCCAGAACGAGCGGACCTACGACGACCCCAAAGGCCAGAAAGCGAGCGATGTAAGCGGGAGAGGTGAAATCGGGCAGCTCGTTGTTGCGGCGGCGCAGAAGCGATGCGCTGAGCAGCGCTTCAGCGAGATTAAGGGAGGTGAGAAAAATGCCGCTAGCGACCCCGTGATGGCCGACGAAGAGGCCGCCGCTCAGTTGCGCGAAGAAGCCGACGCAAAGGTATGCGCGCCATCGCCCGCGCGGGGCCAGGAGCAAGTAGGCAAGCATGACGCCGTTGGCGACCCAGATGAAATCGGCTTCAGGCGCGAGTCCGACGAAGACGGTGGCGAGAAACTCGACGAAGAAGCAGCCGGCGAGACGCAGAAAGGCGCCCCGTCTTCGCAACCAATGAATTCGCAAACCCCCGCCCCGGATATCAGCTTTGGCGCGCAACGCGGTTTTCCCTGACCTTCTTATCGGCTGATGGGAGGAATTTGTGCAGGCGAGAGGAGGCAGAAATTGTCTTTTTGTTGCTTTTTGATTCCCCCGGTGGCATCTTGCAGCCCCGGTGAAAGATTCACGTCAGGAAGGCGGCGCAAGTTGCGGATGGAATTCGGCTTTTCCGCCGGGCAGGAGGATGATTTGGAACTTTCCCTGCTGGCGCTCAAAGAGCGTAGGGCCGGTGATCTGGACGGTTTGGCCGTCTGTCGCAGTGTAGGAGAGCGTGAGCGAGCCGCTGCCGCGCACTTGGAAGCGGTAATGATAGTCGGCGCCTGCAGCGATGCTGTCGACGCCAAAACTGGCGTTGGGATAGTCGACTTCAAGCAGCCGGACCTGGGCGCCGGTGCGATTCTCGATGGTGGTGTCGATGTGGTAGGAGTGGCAGGCGCAAATGAGGAACAGAATGGGCGAGATGAGGGCAGCCAGAATGGATAAGTAAGCGTCCCTCCGGCGCATCATTCATGGCTCCGGTTTTCAGGCGCGACAGTTTCCTTTGGGGACAGAGCCGGCGGCAGCTTTTCGACGAGCCGGGCGAGATCCTTTTCCAGCCGATCGAGGCGCTTGGCCAGTTCGGGAAGGCGCTGAAAGAGGGTGACGGCGCGGAGCCAGATGCGATTGTCGAAGCCGGGTGAGCCGGAGATCATCTTGCCGGGCGGGACATCGTGAGAAACTGCCGATTGCGCGGTGAGGATGACGCCGTCGCCGACAGTGCAGTGGCCGGCAATGCCCACCTGGCCGGCCAGGATCACGTTGTTGCCGATGATCGACGAGCCGGCGAGGCCGGTTTGCGCGCAGAGAAGCGTGTCGTTGCCGACGCGGCAGCCGTGCGCCACCTGCACCAGATTGTCGACCTTGGTGCCGTCGCCGATTTCGGTGGCGCCCACGGTGGCGCGGTCGATGGTGGCGTTGGCCTGCACGTCGACGCGGCTGCCGATGCGCACCGGGCCGGACTGCGGGATCTTTTCCCACTGGCCGGATTCGTTTTTCGAGAAGCCGAAGCCGTCGCCGCCGATGATAGCGCCGTTTTCAAGCGTGACGTGGTCGCCGAGGGCGCAGTTTTCGCGGACGACGGCATGCGCATGCGCGAAGAAGTGGCTGCCGGTCTGAACGCCGGAGTAGAGTACGACGTGCGGCAAGAGCGTGGCATGGGGACCGAGGCGGACGTTGGGACCGACGACCACGTAGGCGCCGATGTGCGCGTCGGGGCCAATTTGGGCCGTGGGATCGATGACCGCGGTGGGATGGATGCCGGGAGGGTAAGCCGGCGGCTGATAAAAGAGGCCGAGTGCGCGCGAAAAAGCATGATAGGGATTTTTGATGCGCAGCGTGGCGGCGGAGATTTCCTGAAAGCCGGGCTCGACGACGACGGCGGCCGCGCGCGTGGAGCGGGCGAGCGCGGTGTATTTGGGATTGGCGACGAAAGTGATCTCGGTAGGGCCGGCTTCTTCAATGCCATTGACGCCGGTGACTTCCAGGTCCGCATTGCCGCGGAGTTCCGCACCCAAGCGGCTTGCCAATTCGCCTAATTTCATTGAGACGATTGTAACGGAGCGGCGGGCGCGGGGGTTTGCGGCGGGGGCTGCAGGGTGTGCGCGGCCGACTGCGCGGCGTCGAGAGTTGGGCCGGGATAGATGCCGAGAACCAGGGTGGCGGCAGCGGCAAGAAGCAGGGCCGCGCCGACGGCGATGCCGACCTGCGGCCTGAGCGGCGCGGTGCGGACGTCTTCAGACGGGCGTTGCGCCGCAACGACAACGAGGCGCAGGTAATAAGCAGCGGCTAATCCCGAATTCAGCAGGCCGATGATGGCCAATGCGATGGCGCCTCCGCCGACCGCTGCGGTGAATGCGTAAAACTTGCCGAAGAAGCCGCCGGTGAAGGGAATGCCGATGAGCGAAGTAAGGAAGAAGATGAGCAGGCTGCCCAGGAGTGGCGAGCGATAGACGATGCCGCGAAAGTCGTCGATGAGCGTAAGCCGCTCGTCGTAGCCGGCAGCGAGGGTGATGACGGCGAAGATACCCACATTCATGGCCGCGTAGGCGGCGATATAGAAGCTGGCGGCGGAAATGCCGATGCTGCCGACGCCGGCGAAAGCGGCCAGCAGGTAGCCGGCGTGGGCGATGGCGGAGTAAGCGAGCATGCGCTTCACGTTCCGCTGGCGCAGGGCGGCAAGGTTTCCGACCGTCATGGAGAGCACGGCGACGGCCCAGAGCAGAGGCGCCCAGAGCGAACGCAGGGTGGGAAAGATTTCGTAGATGATGCGGAGCAGGACGGCGAAGGCCGCGGCCTTGGGCGCGGTGGAAAGCAGCGCGACCACAGGGCTGGGCGCGCCTTCGTAAACATCGGGCGTCCAGATGTGGAAGGGCGCGGCCGAAACTTTGAAGAGGATGCCGACCAGCATGAACGCCAGAGCGGCGAGGACCAGGGAGTGATTTTGTGCGGTGGGAATGAGCTGCGCGATCTGGTAAATCTGCGTGGTTCCCGTGGCGCCAAAGACGAGCGCGATGCCGTAGAGCAGAAAGGCGGTGGCAAAGGAGCCGAGGAGGAAGTACTTGATGGCGGCTTCGGGGCTCTGGCCGACTTGCTTGCGATATCCGGCGAGGACGTAAGTGGAAATGGATGAGATTTCGAGGGCGATGAAGACGACGAGAAGCTCGACGGCGGAGGTGAGCAGGCACATGCCGACCGCGCCGAACGTGATGAGCGCGTAGAACTCGCCCTGGTGATGACTGTGTGCGGGCAGGGTGTCGAGCGAGAGCAGCAGGACCGTGAGCACGATGCCGCAGATAAGCACGTGGAAGAAGACGGTGAAGGCGCTGGTTTCGACGGTGTTAAAGAAGCCGGTGCCCTGGGGCAGGGAGAGTTGAAAGAGGCTGGCCCAGAGAGCCAGCGTGGTTCCCACAGCAGCGACCCAGCCGAGGGGCCGGCGCGGCCATGCGGCGGGAAACGAGGCTTCGAGGACCATGATGACGACGCCGGTGAGCGTGAGGACCACCTCAGGCAGTATGCGGAGGATGTCGGAAGGCGTCATCGCCGGCCCTCCGGAGCTGACGGCGCGGGTGCGCCGGCGGTGGCGGGAACGACAGCGGGTCCTGCAGCTGCCGGTGGCTGCGAATGCGCTGCGCTCACGACGACCGGATGTGTGGCTGGCGGCGAGCTTCGTGGCGGCGGATGGACTCCGGCCTGAATGGAGTTAAGCCAGAGCGACGGCGCCAGGCCCATCACCAGCATGAGAACAACGAGCGGCGTGAGGATGGCGAGTTCGCCGAGGCGCAGGTCTGCAGGCGATTTCGACGCGGCCAGCGAGCTTTCGGGGCCGTAGAAAAGGCGCTGCACGAGCCAGAGCATGTAGGCCGCGCCCAGAATGATCGTGAATGACGCGGCGACCGCCCAGCCCCAGCCAATTTGCGTGAAGGTTGTGGAGAGGATGATGAATTCACCAATGAAACCGCTCAGCATGGGCAGGCCAATCATGGCCAGCGTGGCGATGACGAAATAAGAAGCCGTGCGCGGCAGCTTGGCGGCCAGGCCGCCGTAGGAGGAAATGAGGCTGGTGGCGTAGCGCAGCTCGAGCGCGCCGAGCAGGAGGAAGAGCGCGCCGTCAACCACGCCGTGGGAAAGAATCTGAAAGACGCCGCCCGCCCAGCCCAGGAAGGTGAGGCCGTAAATGGCGAGGACGATGAGGCTGAGATGGCTGAGGGCAGCGAAAGCCATGAGGCGCCAGAAATCGCGCTGGACAAGGGCGAGACACGCGCCGTAGAGAATGCCGATGACAGCGAGAATGATGAGGAGCGGCGCAATGGCTCGAGCCTGCGCGGGAAAGAGGCCGACATGGAAGCGCAGCATGGAGTAGAGGCCGAGCTTGCCGGCGACGACCATGGCGAGAGCGACAGGAGCTTCGCTGTAGGTGTCGGCGATCCAGCCGTGCAGGGGGAAGACGGGAACCTTGACCGCGAAGGCGAAGAGAAACGCGAGCGCCGCCCAGAAAAGAGCACCGGCGGGGAGCACGCCGCTGGCGGTCAGGTATTGCAGGTCGCTGAAGTTGAAGGTGTGAGGCGATGACTTTGAATAGAGCCACAGGATGGCCACAAGCAATGGGGCGGAGGGAATGAAGGTGAAGAGGAAAAACTTGAGCGCGGCTTTGGGGCCTTCTTTGCGGCCGTACATGGCGATGAGGATGGCCATGGGCACGAGCGAAAGTTCCCAGAAGCCGTAGTAGAGCATCAGGTCGAGCGCCACGAAGACGCCGAACATGGCGGTTTGCTGGACGAGAAAGAGGGAATAGAAGATTTTGCGGCGCGTCTGGATAGCCCGCCAGCTGGCCACGACGCCGACAGGCGCGAGCAGGCCGACCAGCACCACGAGCCAGAGGCTGAGGCCATCGACGCCGACGTGGTAGAAGATGGCGGGGCTCGCGATCCAGGGGAGGTTGACTTCAAACTGGAAGCCCGACTGGCTGGTGACGAAGTGCGCGGGCAGATGGAGCGTGAGAACGAAGGTCACCAAGCTCGTGATGAGCGCGATCCAGTTGGGCAGCTTGAAGCGGTCGGGCAAGAGCGCGATGAGCATGGCGCCGCCGATGGGAACCAGCAGGATGAGAGTGAGAATCATGGGATCGAGCGCGCTCATCATCTCAGTGCCTCACCACTTTCCAGAGGAAATCGAAGGACGCGGGCCAGACCTGGGCCCAGGGAACAAGAAGGAAGAGCAGGACCGCCGCAGCCCCGGCGGCCAGCCATGCCGCGTAGGAGCGCAAATTGCCCGACTGCCAGCGTTGCAGAATCATGCCGGTCAGGCTGGCGATGCCGGCGAGCAGCCAGGCAATGCCGCCCAGGATGCCCGTGTCGACCACCCAGCCCAGGATGTATTGCGATGTCACGAGCAGCGGCTTGACGATGATCGCGCCATAGATTTCATCGACGTAGTACTTGTTGGCGAGCAGCTTGTAGCCGGCGGGAAGGGCCGCGGCAAGTTTTGCGGGGCGGTTGGGCTGGCGGCGATAGAACCAGTCGGCGATCAACCAGCCCAAAAGCGCAACGCATACAGCGGCGACGCTCAACATCAATTCGAGCTGCCCGGTGGCGGTGGGCATGGCGCGGTTGGCCGCGGTGGCGGGACCAAGGTATGCGCTGAAGCGCTGGATGCCGATCCAGCCGCCGCAGATGGAAAGCAGCGCCAGAATGACAAGCGGTGCGCGCATCGACAAGGGGCTTTCGTGAGGATGCGCATCGGGCGTACGCGGCTCGCCCAGAAAAGCCAGATACCAGAGGCGGAACATGTAGAGCGCGGTGAGCAGGGCCGTGACGAGGCCGACGAACCAGAGAGATTTGCCGCCGGCGCCCTGGAGGAATGCCGCGCAGAGGATGGCGTCTTTGGAAAAGAAGCCGGCAAAGGGGAAGATTCCGGCGATGGCCAACACCCCGACGGTCATGGTCCAGAACGTGACCGGAAGCTTGGTGCGCAGGCCGCCCATTTTGCGCAGGTCCTGCTCGCCGCCAAGGGCGTGAATCACAGAGCCTGCAGCCAGGAATAGCAGCGCCTTGAAAAAAGCGTGGGTGACGAGATGAAAGATGGCCGCCGAGTAAGCCGCCACGCCGCAGGCCAGAAACATGTAGCCGAGCTGCGAGATGGTGGAGTAGGCGAGCACGCGCTTGATGTCGTTTTGCACCAGACCGATGGTGGCGGCAAAAATCGCCGTGGCCGCGCCCACGATGGCGACGGTGGCGAGGGCGAAGTCAGAGCGGTCGAAGAGGAAGTGGGTGCGGGCGATCATGTAGACGCCGGCCGTGACCATGGTGGCGGCATGAATGAGCGCGGAGACGGGCGTGGGGCCCTCCATGGCGTCGGGCAGCCAGATATAGAGAGGGAGCTGCGCGCTTTTGCCGGTAGCTCCGATGAGAAGGCAGAGGCAGATCACGGTGAGCATGCCGCCATGCGAGGCGGGGCTCATGGCCAGGCTCACGCGCATGGGAAAAAAGCTGAGAGTGCCGAAGGCGCCGAGAAGAAGAAAAATGCCGATAAGGAAGCCGAGATCGCCGATGCGGTTGACGATGAACGCTTTTTTGCCGGCTTCGGCGGCGGAGGGTTTCTGGAACCAGAATCCGATGAGCAGGTAGGATGCCAGGCCGACGCCCTCCCAACCGACAAACATGAGCAGGATGTTGCCGGCCAGAACCAGAACGGTCATGAAAAAGAGAAAGAGGTTGAGAAAGCTGAAATAGCGCGCGTAGCCTGGGTCGCCCTTCATGTAGCCGACGGAATAAACGTGAATCACGAAGCCGACACCGGTGACGACCAGGAGCATGACCAGAGAAAGCTGATCGAGGACGAAGCTGAAGTCGACGCGCAGCGTGCCGAGGTCGAGCCAGGGGTGGGCGAGGGCTTCAACGTCGGGTAACAGGACCGCGCTGACGGGTCCGCAACTGGGACAGCTTTTCGCGGCGGTGATGGAGGTGAGCGCAAAGGCATTGAGGACGAGAGCGAACGACGCGAGCGGCAAGAGCACGCCAACGGCCGTCACCAGCCGCCTGGGCATGCGTGAGCCGAGGATTCCGTTGAGCAGGAAGCCGGCGAAAGGCAACAGCGGAATCAGCCAGAGATGGAGGGACTCGTTCATAGCTTCATCAGGTCGATGCGGTCAACGGCCAGGGTGGAGCGCACGCGAAAGATGGCAATAATGATGGCGAGGCCTACGGCGGCCTCGGCGGCGGCAACCATCATGACGAAAAAGACGAAGATCTGCCCGCGCACCTGGTGCCACTGGTAAGCGAAGGCAACAAAGGAGAGATTGACGGCGTTGAGCATGAGCTCGATGGACAGGAAGACGGTGATAAGGTTGCGCTTGACGAGAAAACCGATGACGCCGAGCGAGAAAAGCGCGGCGCTCAAGAGCAGGTACCAGGCGAGAGGGACGTCGTGATGAAGGAAGGTCACTTCTCGACCGTCCTTTCCGGGTCATCACGCCGCGCCAGCGCAACCGCGCCGAGGATGGCGATGAGAATCAGCACCGAAGTGACTTCAAAGGGCAACAGCAGTTCGTGAAAGAGCACTTGGCTGAGGACCACGAGATTGGAGCTGTCGGGCGCATCGGTGAGCCCCACACCGAGGTGTGCGGCGCTCAATCCGTGGGCGCGAAGGATGATGGTGGCGAGGACGGCGAGCAGGGCGGCGACGGCGGGAAATCCGATGCGCGCCGCGGCGCGGCTGCCCAGAGTGCGCTCTTCGCGGCCGGCGTTGAGCAGCATGACGACAAAGGTAAAGAGGACCATGACGGCGCCTGCGTAAACGATGATCTGGGCGATGGCCAGGAACTCCGCGCCCAGCAGCAGGTAGAGAACGGCCAGCGAGGTCATGACGACGATCAGCGACAGCGCGCTGTTAATGGGATGGCTCTGCAGCAGGAGGTTGATCGCTCCGGCGAGGCAGAGTCCGGCAAAGAGGAAAAACAAAATCAGATGCATGGTTCCGCCGCGTAAGGGCTGCAGCCGAGGAGTGATCCCGGCAAGTTAACAAAAAAGACGATGGCGCAGACGAATCCGGATCCTCGGAAAATCCATTCCGATTGTAAATGAGCCTGCCCGCGCGTTTGGGATGAGGTTTGTCGCGGAATCCGCATGCAGCGCGGGCAGAAGAGCAAGCGCAGATGCTTCGACTCGTCCGCTCAAGCGGACTCGCTCAGGATGACGGCGCAACGAGGAGGCGGTCATGAGCGGTAGGCAAGCCAGAGGCTGGTTCCAATAATGTTGAGGATGGCGAGCGGAAGCAAAACGCGCCAACCGAAGTTCATCAACTGGTCATAACGGAAGCGCGGCAAGGTTCCCCGCACCCAGACGTAGAGACAGAGAAAGCAAAAGACCTTGATCGCAAACCAGACGATGGGCATGAGGGCGTGAATCATGGTGCTCTGCGGAGGCGGAATGATGTTGCCAACGAGGCTGGTCCAGCCGCCGAGAAAGAGCAGCGTGGCCACGCAGCCCACGTTGATCATGTTGCCGTATTCGGCCATAAAAAACATGGCGAATTTCATGGAGCTGTATTCAGTGTGGTAGCCGCCGGTGAGTTCGCTTTCAGCTTCAGGCAGGTCGAAGGGCGAGCGGTTGGTCTCAGCGAAAGCGGCGATCATATAGATGAGAAAGCCGAGAAACTGCGGCCAGATGTTCCAGCTGAAGATGCCGTAGGCGGCCTGTTGCTCGACGATCTGGCGCAGGTTGAGGGTTCCGGACTGGAGGACAACGCCGACCAGGGAGAGGCCGAGGGCCAGCTCGTAGCTGACCATCTGCGCCGAGGAGCGCAGTGAGCCGAGGAGGGAGTACTTGTTGTTCGAGGACCAGCCCGCGAGGGCGACGCCATAGACGCTCATGGAAGTGATGCCGAGGAGCACGAGCAGGCCGATGTTGATATTGGAGATTTGAAAGAAGTCGAAACCGTGCGGGCCGATGCCCGGCTCGCCGAAGGGAATGACGGCGATGGACATGAGGGCGCAGCCAAGCGCGAGAATGGGCGCGAGGAGATAGATGGGGCGATAAACCGCGGTGGGGATGAGATCTTCCTTCAGGAACGACTTGGCGCCGTCGACGAGCGGTTGCAGAAGTCCGAAGGGGCCGACACGGCTGGGGCCCCAGCGGTTCTGGATGCGGCCCACCAGCTTGCGCTCGAGCAGCACGGTGTAGGCGATGCCCATCAGCACCATCACCGTGATCACGGCGACTTTCAGCAGGCTCCAAAGAAAGAATGCGAGGATGGTCACGTGCGTTAAGCCTTCTTTGAACAGCGAGTCAGCGAGTTAGCAAGCTAGCGAGCCGGCGCCGACTGCGTGCGCCTTTTCAGTCTGCGGCGGTTGCAAGCGGTTTCTGCTTCTGGTGTTGCCCGAGCTGCCGGAGCGCTTCGCTCGAGCGGCCCAATCTGCCTGAGGTAAAGAGAGTGTCGTGCGCCGGGGTCACGAGGCCCGCGCCGGCAAGCTCGGCGAGAGGAACAAATCCCGGCGAGGCGGGCTCAGTGCGGATATCGTTGCCTGCGAAAAGATTGATGCGGTCGAGTGTGTAGCCGGGAACGAGGCGCTCGATTTCGTCGAGCACCGCGAGGGGATCGAAGGGGCTGAGCCGTGGCTCGAGGCCGTTGGCTTCAAGCCAGACGGCGTGACGGTCGGCTTCGCCCGACTGGGCGCCGCGGGATTGGCCGAGATCGCTGGTGACGCCGCGCCTGGCGTAAGGAACCAGCGAGCTGAGGTCGTCAATGACGCCGCCGGCAAGACGCACCAGAATCTCATAGTCAGGCTTGACCCCGGCGCGGTCGGCAGCTTTGCGCAGCAATTGCAGATCGCCGAAGGTGTTGGTGATGGTCCCTGATTTCTCATAGAGGCTGGCGGCGGGAAGAACCACGTCGGCACGCGCCGCAGTCTCGGTCAGAAACAGGTCCTGCACAATGAGAAACGTGTGCTCGAGGGCCGCGGGAAAGAGCTTGTGGCGCGCAACGGGATCGGCGCCGACCACGAGCAATGCGCCCAGCTCTCCAATGCCGGCCGCCGCGATGATTTTCGGCAGTGATTTGCCGGGCTCCGAGGAGAGGTTAGGATACTCGCTGAAAGCTCCGGG